>ERZ772932.266-NODE-266-length-30701-cov-11.744012_pt1 | contig 30701 bp, 23 predicted proteins | sample MGYA00511684_ERZ772932 | MGnify/ENA primary metagenome ERZ772932 (study PRJEB29015, sample SAMEA2738078) | human oral metagenome | biome: human oral; feature: human-associated habitat; material: saliva | place: China | collected 2210 ...
CTCGCCGGGGTTGGCTGAGCGCGGTTTGAAGAAGCTGTACGGTGTGGCTGATGAGGCGCGCTCCCCCGAGCACGATGCTGACAACCCGGCGTCCAGCTCTGCCACGCATGAGGACGCCCCCGTTCTTCCCGCCGCCGTTGAGGAGCTATCCTTCCGTTTCCGCCGCGTTCTGCAGCCCTTCTTCACCAAGCGCCCGCCGGTACCCGAGCAGTTCAAGCTCAACCGCGGCAAGGTCTATATGCTCTCTTCGGGCGATTTTTCGCCGCAGAACGTGCTGATCGGTTCGGCAGACGGCGCGCAGGTGCGCATGGTCGATGCGGAGGGCACCTGCCTGCACCACCGCGGCTTCCCCTTCGTTGAGGCGATGCTGGGCTTCCCCTCCTCGCCGGAGTACCCGCGCTACCGGGTGGACCGTAAGAAGGCGCTGCCGGCGCTGTACTCTGCGCTGTTCGAGGACGCCCCGCTGGATGAGCACCTGGCGGAGGATTTGGCGGTGTGCACGGCGGTGACCGTGTGCGCTCTACTGGAGCTGTACTCGTCTTCGGCGCGTGCCGATTTGTTGCCTCGTATTCGCCGTGAGGGTGCGCAACTGATGCGCCTGCTCCTGGAGATTGCCGGTTCTCAGGATGCAACCCTCGCCGAGTTCGCGGACCGTCTGGGAGCGGTCGAATAAACAGCAACGCCAACGGCAGATACAGCCTTCGACAAGGCGTTTTATAAAGCTTAAAAACGTAAGGGTGAGCCCGCTACAGAGTGTGTCTGTAGCGGGCTCACCCCTTTAGCTTATTGGCGGAAGCTCTTTGGCGAAGGCTCTTTGGCGGAGCGCACCTACTTGCCTCTCTACCAGAGCAGTGAACTACCAGAGCTCATCCTCCGCACCGTAGACGGCGAGTTCCTCACGAATCACCGACATCGACACCGAGGAGGAGTACCCGCGGCGAGCCAGCATCCCCAGCAGTCGGCGAGTCACCCTGTCCTTTTCGGCGCGGTCGCTGAGGTCCATGCCGGGGCGCAGCTTCTTACGCACCAGCTCGGCGGCGTCCTCGCGTTCCTGCTCGTCGGTGCGCTGAGCCAGTGCGTTCTCCGCCTCTTCACCGCGCACCCCGCGTTCAGCGAGTTCACGGCGCAGCGCGGCGCGGGAGAGTTTCTTGGTGCGGCTCTTCTGCGCCACGAACGTTTGGGCGTATTCGGCGTCGTCAATGAGTTTTGCCGCCTCGAACTTATCGAGCAGCGGCTCAATGAGCTCCGCCTCGAAGCCTTCTGCCTGCAGCTTCTTACGCAGCTGACCTCGGGTTTTTGCCGAGTACGCCAGCTGGTTGTACACGATGGTTTTAGCGCGCGTGTAGGGGTCTGTTTCTTCCGCGGCGCGGGCGGCACGCACTTTCTGCTTCCAGGAAGGCACGTTGCCCTCCGGCGGTGAGGAAGCATGTCCCATCCGAGAGCTGCCCGGCTGGGAGCCCCGAGCTCGAGAATCGCCCTTTGGGGAACCATTCGAGGCGGCACGGCGCTTTCCGGTACCGACGCCCTGCGCCTCTTCCTCAGCGATACCGCGGATGAGTGCTTCTTCGGCGGGGGTGAGTTCTTCGTTCAAGCTACTTCCCTCCCTGAATAGCTTGCTCCCCGAGCCGCGACCCGTGGGACTCTTGCGGGTTTCCTCATCGTCACTGCGAGCCCCGAAGGCGGGCGCGTAGGGCGAACGGCTCCGCATTTTCTCTTGCTGAACCGCGCTCATGCGACGGAACCCGCGCTTATAGTCGGTGTCCTTGGAGGCACGCGAAGACTTGCGTTTCTTCTGCTTATCCCGCTGAGCTGCTTGCCTCTCGATCTCTTCCTTTTCTTCGGCGGTGAGCCCCGATCCGATGGAGGCGGCACCGGCTCGACTCATGCGGCCAGCCGCCATGGGGCGCGGCTCGGCACCGCCGGGGGTAAAGGCACGAACGGGTGCTTCGTTAATGGAGACGGCGGGCAGGTTCGGGTCAACGAGCAGGCTGCGGCGCGGAGACTCGCCGTCTTTCCCAGAGCCTGAGGGCACAGCATCGGAAAGTACAGCGCCGGAGGGCACAGCTTGCAGGGGCAGCTCGGGTACGCGGAACTCCCCCGCGTAGTCGCCGCCGTTATCGCGGGCGATGCTTTCTTCAACAAAGCCGTGCGCAGCGGGGTGCCAGTCCGGGAACTCCTCAGCGGTTACCGAACCCGCGGCCCTGTTCCGCGCCCACTTTTTGGGTGCCTTTTCTGTAGCCGCTGGCTTCTCCGCTATCGCTTCTGCGGCTGTTGCTTCATCCGAGGGTACCCAGTATTCCCCCGCGTACTCTGCTTCAGGGTACAAAGGCTCTGCCGGATACGGAGGTTCATCCTCATAGGGCGGTTCGTCCTCATAGGGAGGCTCGCCAGGGTAGGGGGGCTCTTCAACAGCAGGAGGCGCCTCCCAGGTGAGGGTGGGCTCCGCCAGGGGCGCGGGCGCCTCAAAATTAAGCGCCTCAAAGCCGCCCACCTCAATCGGCGGGGCGGTGAATTCAAACGAACCAGTAGCTTCAAAAGAAATAACGGGCTCAAAGGAAACAGCGGGTTCAAAGGGAACAGGCGCAGAGAATGTAGCGTCCTGGAAAGCTGGGCTCTGGAAGGCTGAACCTTCCAGAGCTGAGGAACCGAAGTGCGGTTCGGTCGCGTCCAGCGCCGCAAAACCGGCATCGTCGTCACGCGCACTGTTTCGCTCACGCTCTTCATGACCGTTCTGTTCCGTCATGCGCTGTTCCGTCATACTCAATTCCTCCTCTCCCCTGTGTTGGCTCGTCCCCTGTGTTGGCTCGTTTGATGAGTTGGGTTGCCTAATGACCCGTGCGCCGCGCTATACGGCGCTCCCCCATTGTAACGAGGCGCTGTCTCGGCGCCCGCTGGCGCTCCATTTAACGTGCTCTCCGTTAACGACAGATTGCCGTGCACCGTGCGGAATGCACAGCGCACGGCAATCAGTCGTGGCGTTAGCAAGAAGCTACGCGGGCCGGTTTAGAACTCCTCAGCCAGCTCGTCCAGCGGGTCGTTACCCTCGGACTCAGCAGCTGCCTGCTCGTCAGCTTCTTCCTCAATGATGCCCAGCTTCACCAGAACCTTGTACTGCAGTTCCTCGGTGAGCTCGGGGTTGTCCTTGAGCAGCTTACGAACGTTCTCGCGACCCTGGCCCAGCTGCTCACCGTCGTAGGTGAACCATGCGCCGGACTTCTTGACGATGTCGTTCTCCACCGCCAGGTCCAGGATGCCACCCTCAACGGAGATGCCCTCACCGTAGAGGATGTCGAACTCAGCCTGCTTGAAGGGCGGAGCCATCTTGTTCTTCACGATCTTGGCGCGGGTGCGGTTACCGATCGGGTTAGCGCCGTCCTTGAGGGTCTCAATGCGGCGGATGTCGATACGGACCGAAGCGTAGAACTTCAGCGCCTTACCACCGGTGGTGGTTTCGGGAGAGCCGAAGAAGACACCAATCTTCTCACGCAGCTGGTTGATGAAGATTGCGGTGGTGCCGGTTGCGGAGAGGCGGCCGGTAATCTTACGCAGCGCCTGGCTCATGAGGCGAGCCTGCAGACCCACGTGGGAGTCACCCATGTCGCCTTCAATTTCGGCGCGGGGTACCAGTGCGGCAACGGAGTCGACGACCACGATATCAACGGCGCCGGAACCAACCAGCATGTCCATGATTTCCAGCGCCTGCTCACCGGTGTCGGGCTGAGAGACCAGCAGCTGGTCGATATCCACGCCCAGCTTAGCCGCGTAGATCGGGTCCAGCGCGTGCTCGGCGTCGATGAACGCCGCCACGCCGCCTGCCTTCTGAACGTTCGCTACAGCGTGCAGTGCAACGGTGGTCTTACCGGAGGACTCGGGACCGTAAATCTCGATGACGCGGCCGCGGGGCAGACCGCCAATACCCAGAGCGGCATCCAGGGCGATAGCGCCGGTGGAGATAACCTCGGTCTTGGTGATTTCCTTATCACCCAGGCGCATGACCGCACCCTTGCCGTAGTTCTTGTCGATCTGTGCCATCACGGCTTCAAGTGCCTTGGCGCGACCCTCTTCGGGAACGCGAGCTACGCTCTGAGACTTGGTGTTCTTAGCCACGGTAGTACCTCGTTCTTTGTGTTGTCAGTGGTTGACGGGAGTAATGTTTCTTCGGAATCGGTGGGACTCGTAATCGAGACCTTGAAGGTTTTGGCCTACCGGTTCCTTCTGAGACTACTCTAGGGTCACAGCCTGACAGGATAAGGCCATTTTTTAAAATCTGTGGAAAACTTTGAAGATTTTTCCGAAAAATTCCTGATGTGGAAAAGTCTAGCACGAGTCGAACAAAATTACGACCTAGTTTCGAATAAATCGGATAGGGTTTCGGCATATATTTTCGAAAAAACCCAGAATCTTACGCTAATTATTCGAAAATACCGCCCGCACGGGCGCTAGCACTCGAACAGATGCTAGGCCCCGCCTCCTGCGTTAGAACACGCCAGACTTACCGACTAGCGCAACGGCTCCTTATCGGGACCCAGGCGGCGCTCCTGCGGAATCTCCTGCTCCTCACAGATCGCAAGCCACACATCCTTCGGGTTAACGCCCTGGTCCAGCGCCTCCGCAGCGGTCACATGACCCAGCGAGCCCAGCACCAAGTCACGCGCCAGCACCGGAGCGTACCCGGCACCGAACTCATACTCCATGCACGCCCAAAATTCACTCAGCTTCACAAGCGCTCCTTCCGCTCCACCGCTAGTTTGCTTCATAATTCGTCACATCACCCGAGAATATACCCGGGATAAACCGAGAATAAGCGATGCCGTACACCCCCACCTTACGGGGATGCACGGCATCGCTTCACGTTTTAGTGCGGCATATGCCGCCTCGCGTTACTTCGAGAGAATGTAGTAATCGCTCTTGTACTGCTCAGACATTTCAGCCGGAACAGTATCCGGAATCTGAACGCCCTCGAGAACCGCCATACGGTCGGCAACCTCACGCAGCATCTGGGACATCGGAATGTCCAGAGCCTGGCAAATCCATGCCAGCAGTTCGGAGGAAGCTTCCTTCTGACCGCGCTCAACTTCGCTCAGGTAACCGAGGGAAACACGGGCACGCTGGGAAACCTCGCGCAGGGTGCGGCCCTGACGCTGGCGAACATCGCGAAGAACCTCACCGATTGCCTGTCGCAGGGGAACAACCTTAGCTTCCTCAACGACCGGGGCGACCTGTCGGGGGGTCTCCTCGATTTCCTTCCACTTAGTAATGCCATTAATCGATACGCGCTGCTTAGCCATGAGCTTCTATATCACTTTCCTGAGTAGGTATTCCCGACCTGCGGGACTGTACATAGTTAAGCCTAACTGATTTTTGGAGCATGAGCTAGGAGCCCCGCCATTTTCGTTCTCTTCTTAAGGCCTGTATCTATTCAAACAGGCGAACCTATGCCTTTATTCCTGCGGAGCTGAAAGAACCCTGTGAATACATTTGAACCGTAAAATTTTTCTCAAGTAGGCACTCCACAGACGGCTACACGGCCGTTCCAGATACCACGTAGCCGCTTCAGGCACTGCACAGCACACAGCCCGACCCACTCCAGCCCGACCCGCTACGCCAGCTCGTTCTTCAGAACCCCACCGGCACCGCCGCGCACCGCACGCGCCAGCAGAGCAATCGCATCCGCGCTCGCCGCCGCACGAATCTGCGCCCGGTCCCCCGAATAGTGGCGTTCAAACACCTCAGAACCGCCCGGGGAACACACACCGATATAGACCGTGCCCACCGGCTGGCCGTCCGCAGAATCAGGACCGGCAACACCCGTGGTCGACACCGCATAATCGGCACCGCACACGCGCGCCGCACCGACCGCCATCTGCACCGCCACCGCAGGATGCACCGCACCCTCACGCGCCAGCAGCTGAGCGTCCACGCCCAACACCTGAGCCTTCACCTCGTAGGCATAGGAAATCACGCCGCCACGGTAATACGCGGATGCGCCCGGCACCGTACAAATCGCGCCGCCCACAGCCCCGCCGGTCAGCGACTCAGCCGTCGCCACCTGCACCGGGCCCTGCTGGGAGGCACGCAGCTGCACCGCATCACGGAGCAGCAACGCCGCCGCCTCCGGGGTACCGGAGAAAACCTCAGCGGAGGAAAGCGCAGTAGAGGAAAGCTCAGCGGACAGAGCATCTTCACGGATGAGGGGAACCATTATTCTCTCCTTTCAGCGGCGAACCGCCGCCTAAAACCTCACGCGGCACACACGCGCCGCAGGTACAGCGAAGGGGAGCAGCACACGCCACTCCCCTCGCCTCTAATGACCGCCGCTCTGGGAGGCCTGAGCCTGCAACCAGTTACGACGCAAAATATATGCATCACGCACGTACACCAGGCCGGTCCACACGGTAATCGCGGTGACCGCGCCCATCAGAATCCAACCAGGAATCAGCCATGCAAGACCCAGCTGGCCCAGCGGCAGGAGCATCAGCACCAGCGCCACTGTCTGCAGCACGGTCTTAATCTTGCCGCCCTTACTAGCGGCCATCACACCGTACTTAATGACGAACAGGCGCATGATCGTAATGCCCCACTCGCGCAGCAGAATCACAATCGTGACCCACCACCACAGCTCACCCAGCGCCGACAGCACAATGAACGCCGCGCCGGTGAGGAACTTATCGGCAATCGGGTCAGCAATCTTACCGAAGCTCGTAATCAGGTTACGCGAGCGCGCCAGGTAGCCGTCCGCCCAGTCCGTGAGCATGGCAAGAATGAAAATAATCCACGCCAGCCAGCGGTGCGTCGGGTCGGCGGCACCAAAAGTACCGCCCGTCACCAGGGCAACAACGAAGAAAGGAACCGCAATAATACGCAGAACCGTCAACACATTCGGCACATTCCAGTTCGAAGGCTTCGCTGTGCTGACCGCACCGGCGGGTACGGAATTGCGAGCTTCACTCATAACGGCTCCTTACGGGTAGATGGCTTTCGACGGTGAGAGACCGCGTACGCACCGACACCTAAACGTATCGGGAATACGCAAACACCCCGTACCGTCCATTATACGTGTGCCGTAGCAGACATCACAGGGACGATACGGGGTGCATGTCGCACGCTCACTCAGTTGACCCGCTCAACTGAGCGGGCTGGGCGCTGAGGCACTAGCGGCCGGTCAGCTGCCAGGCGTCCTCCGAGCCCTCATCATCGGGCTCATCGAAATAGTCGGTGACCGCCTCGCCCGGATCCACCGCGTTCGCGTACGGGTCGGTAGCCGGAGGCTCCTCACCGCGAATACGCGCCAGGGTCGCCTGCAGATCATCCGGGCGGATCAGCACCTCACGTGCCTTCGAGCCCTCCGAGGGGCCCACCACGCCCTGCGACTCCAGCAGGTCCATGATGCGGCCAGCCTTCGCGAAGCCCATGCGCAGCTTACGCTGCAGCATCGAGGTCGAACCGAACTGGGTCGTAATCACGATCTCCGCCGCCTGCAGCAAATCGTCGAGGTCATCGCCGATTTCCTCATCAATCTGCTTCTTCGCGGCAGAGACCATCACGTCCTCACGGTAGATAGTCGGCGCCTGCTTCTTCACGTGCTCAACCACGGCGTGAATCTCAGACTCAGACACCCACGCGCCCTGAACACGCATCGGCTTCGAGGCACCCATCGGCAGGAAGAGCGCGTCACCCTGACCAATCAGCTTCTCAGCGCCGGGCTGATCCAGCACCACGCGAGAGTCAGTGACCGAGGATGTCGCAAACGCCATACGAGACGGAACGTTCGCCTTAATCAGACCGGTCACCACATCCACCGACGGACGCTGGGTCGCCAGCACCAGGTGAATACCCGCCGCACGCGCCAGCTGCGTAATACGAACAATCGCCTCTTCCACGTCGCGCGGGGCGACCATCATCAGGTCGGCGAGCTCGTCAACAATCACCAGCAGATACGGGTACTCGTGCACCGTGCGCTTGCTACCGGGGTCGGGCTGAACCTTGCCCTCACGCACCGCCTTGTTGAAGTCGTCCACGTGCTTATAGCCGTAATGGGCGAGGTCATCGTAGCGTGCGTCCATCTCACGAACCACCCACTGAAGAGCCTCGGCGGCCTTCTTCGGGTTCGTAATGATGGGCGTAATCAGGTGCGGAATACCCTCGTAGGCGGTGAGCTCCACGCGCTTCGGGTCGACCATCACCAGGCGCACCTGGTCCGGGGTTGCGCGCATCAGAATCGAGGTGATCATCGAGTTCACGAACGAAGACTTACCCGCACCGGTCGCACCAGCGACCAGCATATGCGGCATCTTCGCGAGGTTCGCCAGCACGAAGCCGCCCTCAACGTCCTTACCCACACCCATGACCATCGGGTGGTGGTTCGCGTGCGCCTGCGGGGAACGCAGCACATCCCCCAGCGCAACGGTCTCACGGTCCGTATTCGGAATCTCAATACCAATCGCAGACTTACCCGGAATCGGGGACAGAATACGAACATCCGGGCTCGCCACAGCGTACGCAATGTTCTTGCTCAGCGCGGTCACACGCTCCACCTTCGTGGCGGGGCCCAGCTCAATCTCGTAGCGGGTCACGGTCGGGCCGCGCGAGAAGCCGGTGACCTGCGCATCCACCTTGAACTGTTCCAGCACATTCGTCAGAGCCTCAACCACGTGCTGGTTCACCTCGGAAGATTCCTTGGCGGGAGGGCCAGCAACCAGCATCTCCTCCGAGGGCAGTACATAGGTGCCGCGGGAGGACTGCACAACCTGCTCGCCGCGCGCCCGCTCGGTGGTTGCCACCTGAGTGTTGTTCTGCAGCGGGCGGGATGCGCCAGCCTCGGGCGCTCGCGAAGCTGCGGGAGCCGCGTTCTTCGGGTGCGCACCCGGCGAGTGCATGCGGGTCGGAATCGGCGGCTGCGCCGCGGGTGCGGCAGCCGGGGTAGCGGGCTGTGCGGCAGACTGCGCGGGGTTCACTACCTGGTGCGGCTTCGTCTGCGGTGCAGCTTGCTCAGAAGCGCCGAAGCCGTCGTATGCCTCTACATCAAAGAGGGGCTCCTCACCCGGAATACGGTTCACGCGGCCGTTCGCCACGGCGGCGCGCTGCACCTGGTCCAGGCGGGCTGCGGGTGCATCCGATGCCTCAACGTCGAAGAGGTCCGGGCTGCTCGAATAAGCACTGTTCTGCGTAGAAGTGCCCTGCGCAGAACTACCCTGTGCAGAAGCACCCTGCGCAGCCGGTGCCTGGTTGAGGCGACCGGGCAGGCGGGACAGGCGGTTCGGCTTAGCCGCCGGGCGCGCCTGCTGAGCGGAATCCTGTGCAGAGTCTGCCGGCTGTACCGGCATCTGCGTAGTCTCCGGGTGAGTCTCATCCACCACGGCGCTCACGAATGCTTCATCACCGACGTACTCGTCCAGGGAAGAATCGGTCGACTCAGCGGGAGCAAAGCCCAACCAGCCGCGTAGACGAGAGAACAGGCCGCCAGACTTCTGAGCCGTGCGTGCCGGTTTCTCATCCTCGTACAGGTAGCTACGGTCGTGCTCCTCAGCGTTCAAATCCACGGTCTGAGTCGCATCCGAAGGGCTGTCCTTCGCGGAGGTTCGAGTCGTGCCGTTGGGCTTCTCACCCAGAGCCAGACCAACCAGGTGCAGGGTACGCGGCACCACCTGACGAATCGGAGTGTTCGTCAGAACCATCAGACCGGCAATACCCAGCAGCAGGTGAATCAGAATCTCAACGAACGCGATACCGCCGCTCACACGCACAATGGGGGTGCCCAGCAACACGCCAGCCACGCCGCCACCAGCCCAGACGGCGTTAAAACCATCCGCGAAGGTCGGGTGACCCGCATGGCGAGCAAAGAACAGGGAGGTCGCCACCAACATGATGAAGGAACCCACCGCCACGCGGTTATTACGTTTAATCAGGTCGGGTCCACGGAAAACGCACCACGCCATGATGAGGCAGAACACCGGAATCAGCAGGGCGCCCTGACCGAAAATACCGCCCAGCATGGTGTGCCAGGCGTCCAGGGGCGCTCGCAACAAACCGAGGGAGGTGTGGGCACGCCAGTTGTACCACTCCACTCCGGCGCTGATCAGGCCGAACAGCAGGATGGTGAGCGCGCCACCGTCACGGCGGTCTTCGGGCGCAAGGTCGGTGCGCACCGCGCCAATGGAGCGGAAGAGCCCACCGATAGCGTGAGCGATGCTCAGCCAGACGGAGGAGATAGCGCCCGCTACAGGGTTCGCTGCGTTGGCACCGCGCTGGGCACCGCCTCGGGAGGTGGTGCGCTTGCGGGTGGTCTTCTTAGTGTTTGCTTTAGTAGAGGTCGTGTTACGACCCTTCGTGGTCCGTGGAGCCATACCTTTTAGGGTATCAACCTTCCCGTTAATGTACCGATTCTTTCGTTATCAGTGAGCTAAAAAGTGCGCCCCACCGGTGCCTGTGAGGGCGTCGATGGAGCACTGATGAGGCACTTCTCCCCTGCCGCGTTCGCTCTCGAGCTGCTCGCGCGCATACCTTCTGCAGATACACAGCAGGCGGGGCCGACACAACGTATCGACCCCGCCTTTTCGCTATGACGGGCAGCTCGCCTCGCGCAGAATGCTAGTTCTTCGCAGCCTTCGCGGCCTTCGAGGTGTTCTCAACAACCACGGGAACAATCATGGGCTTGCGGCGCAGACGGCGAGAAATCCAGGCACCGATGGTGCGGCGCACAATCTGCTGCAGCTGCTGCACGGTGTGCACCTTCTCGGGCGCACGGTGCAGAGCATCCTCTAGCGCGGCGGTAATCTTCGGAACGATCTCGTCAAAGACCGAGTCGTCCTCAGCGATACCGCGAGCGTGAATATCCGGGCCGGTCACCACGCGCTTAGTTGCGCGGTCAATGACGGTCACGATAGACACGAAGCCCTCTTCACCCAGGATGCGGCGGTCCTTCAGATCGCTCTCGGTGACCTCACCGACGGAGCGGCCGTCAACGTACAGGTACTCGCAGGGAACCTCGCCCACCACGGACGCCACGCCATCGCGCAGGTCCACGACGGTGCCGGACTCGCAGAGCAGCACGTTCTTCTTCGGAACGCCGGTCTCCATCGCCAGGTCGCCGCTGGCAATCAGGTGGCGAACCTCGCCGTGAACCGGCATAACGTTCTTCGGCTTGAGAATGTTGTAGCAGTACAGCAGCTCACCGGCGGCAGCGTGACCGGAAACGTGAACCTTCGCGTTGCCCTTGTGCACCACGTTAGCGCCCAGCTTCATGAGGGCGTTAATGATGCGGAAGACGCTGGTCTCGTTACCGGGAATCAGCGAGGATGCAAGCACCACGGTATCGCCGGGCTCAATCTGAATCTTGTGGTCACCGTTCGCCATGCGCGACAGTGCCGCCATCGGCTCGCCCTGCGAACCGGTGCACATCATCACGATCTGGTCGGGACGGTAGTCGTCAACCTTCTTCAGGTCCACCAGCACGTTCGCGGGAACCTTCAGGTAGCCCAGCTTCTCAGCAATGGTCATGTTACGCACCATGGAGCGGCCCACGAGCACGACCTTGCGGCCACGCTCAGCGGCTGCGTCCAGTACCTGCTGCACGCGGTGAACGTGCGAGGAGAAGGACGCCACAATAATGCGGCCGCTTGCGTCACGGAAAACGTTCGACAGCACCGGACCGATGTGCTTCTCGGTCGGGGTGAAGCCGGGAACCTCAGCGTTGGTGGAGTCCGGCAGGAACAGGTCCACGCCCTCCTCGCCCAGGCGGGCGAAGTGGCGCAGATCGGTGATGCGGCCGTCCAGCGGCAGCTGATCCATCTTGAAGTCACCGGTGTGCAGGACCTTACCCGCCTGGGTGCGAATGTAGACAGCCAGCGCATCCGGAATCGAGTGGTTCACAGCAACGAACTCACACTCGAACGGGCCGAAACGCTCCACCTGGTGCTCCTTCACCGCAAGGGTGTAGGGCTTGATGCGATGCTCGGCGAGCTTCGCCTCAACCAGCGCCAGGGTCAGTTCAGAACCGACCAGGGGGATGTCGGGGCGGCGGCGCAGCAGGTAGGGCACCGCGCCGATGTGGTCCTCGTGGCCGTGGGTCAGAACCATGGCGACCACGTCGTCCAGACGGTCAACAATGTAGCTGAAGTCGGGCAGGATCAGGTCCACGCCGGGCTGGGACTCTTCGGGGAAGAGCACGCCGCAGTCAACAATCAGCAGCTTGCCGTTAATTTCGTACACGGTCATGTTACGACCGACTTCGCCCAGGCCGCCCAGGGGCACCACGCGCAGGGTGTCCTTCTTCAGGCGGGGCGGGAGGGGAAGATTCGCTTCAAAGACGCTCATCGTGTGTCTCCTCTTTCTTCTATGTTTTCTTGTGATGTCTGTGATTCGTAGGCGACGCTTCGTACCGCAAGCACTCCGGCTGATTCGGCTCTCGTGTGCCGAGGCTGCGGAGGTGCTGCCGGTGCGTCCAAATCACCGAAAGTATTCAAAAGTATTTGGGGCGTAGTGCGCGGGTGTCTCTGCCTCAGTTATGTCCCTGTCTGAGTGGGGGTAGAGTCGCTTGATTCAACAGGCAACGATAAACCGCGGCAATACGCCAGAGCGGACCCCTCACCTAGTGGTAGGTGTGGAGTCCGCGTCCGTTGGCTATCTTATGCGTCCCGAAGGCGGGGCGTACGATAGCCGAAGTCCTCTATATATACGCGCTCTGCACGAATAGTTGTGCAGGTTCTGCGTTAAAGTTTAGGCGTTCTTCAGGGTGTGAGCGATGCTCGAGGAGAGCAGGTCAGCTCGCATCGCCTGGGCAACCTCCAGTTCGGAGAGTACGTGCGGCAGGCGAACGACGGGCTCATCCAGCACACCCTGCCAGGAAAGAATTTCCTTGGCGGCAACGCAACCGGGGGCACGGCCCATGGTTGCTCGGACAATCGGAGTCAGTTCCAGGTGAAGACGCTGCGCCTCCACCAAATCCTGTGCAACGACAGCATCAATGAGGGCACGGAAGAGTCCGGGTGCCACATGTGCGGTCACCGAAACGAGGCCGACGGCGCCCATTGCCATCCAGGGAAGGGTCAGTCCGTCGTCGCCGCTGTAGTAGTGCAGGTCGGTGGTTGCCATGACCTCGGTTGCGGCACCGAAGTCTGCCTTGGCGTCTTTCACCGCTACAATACTATCAATTTCTGCCAGGCGACGGTAGGTTTCGGGTGCGATGGGGATGCCCGCACGACCCGGAATATCGTAAAGCATGACGGGGGTCTCAGTTGCTTGAGCAACGGTCGCAAAATGGGCGTAGACACCCGGCTGAGTCGGCTTGTTGTAGTAGGGGGTCACAACCAGCAGACCGTCCACACCAATCTTTTCGGCGCGGTGCGCCAGCTCAATAGTATGCGCGGTATCGTTCGAACCAACACCGGCAATAATCTTCGCGCGAGAACCGACGGTATCCTTCACAATCTGGAAGACGCGCTCATTCTCGTCATCGGTCATGGTGGAGTATTCGCCGGTGGTACCGCAGACCACCAGGCCGTCGTGGCCGTTCTCCACAAGGTAATTCGCCAGGTCTGCAACCTGCTTTTCGTCAACGGAACCGTCCTTCGCGAAGGGGGTCACCATTGCGGTCAGGAGGCGACCGAAGACGGGTTCAACAAAAGTACCGGGGTTCGAAAGGTTCTCAGACATATGTCCAGAGTACGCCCGAACTGCAGATTTTTGCTACAGAACGCATAAGTTTTCATGCATGTTCTACTATTCGGACTCTTTCAAACCCGCGGTACTTTCGCGGAGATTCCCCCACAGGAACGATGAAACCGAGCGCGAAGCCTCGGCGCTATCTACCGACCGCACACCGAAAATAAATGCGGCATTAAGGATGAGCCACCGCGGCAGCCCCTAGCGCATACCCTTCGCCTGACCGCCCGAACGCAACGCCCACGCGTTACGCATCGCCGCGCGGGCACGCTTGCGCTCGCCGCCCGCATCGTACATGCACGCCAGGTTGAACCACGCCTTCCAGCTATTCGGCTCCTGCTCCACCGCAGCCGCGAAGCTCTCAAACTCCGTCGCCGCAGCCTCACGATCCACACGACCGGAGGGGGTGCGCGGCAGGGTATCCTCCGCCAGTTCGCCTGACGCCGCCAGTTCCTGAGCCATACGCTGAATACGAGCACCGAAAAGCACCTCACGCACCAGCGCCCACGCACCCAGAATCGGCAGCAGAATCATACCCGCACCAAGAACAATGCCAGCCACCGAACCGGAGGTGAGCATCACGAACCCCTGCTGCGCAATATGCACCAGGTACAGGGTCAGCAGCGCGCAGGTCAGCGCCGCGAAGGTCTTACCGAATCCGCCCGCATCCACCGTCACGAAGACGGCGCTAAAAATCAGCACGCCCAGAATAGATGCACGCGCCGCCAGCGGCAGCGGCAGAATCAGCACGGTCAGAACCATCAGCACGCAGGCGCAGACGGTCCACAGGCGCAGCGACGTCCACCAGGGGCTAGGAGCCTCGGAAGATACCTGCGAGGCGTCGGGTGAAGTTTGTTCAGACATAACGCTCCCCTACGACAAATCCATGTAGGCGTCCAAGCCCACGCTCAAACCGGGATGCGCCGCCACCTCACGCACACCCAACAGCACGCCGGGCATAAAGGAGGTACGGTCAAAAGAATCATGACGAATCACCAGCTGCTGACCGGGGTCACCCAGCAGAATCTCCTGATGCGCCACCATACCACGCAGACGTACTGCATGTACGTGAATATCGTCGACCACGGCACCGCGCGAGCCCAAAGGATCGGAGGTGGTGGCATCCGGGCTTGCCCCCACGCCAGCCTCCGCGCGGGCGGCAGCCACCTTGCGGGCGGTGTGCACAGCGGTACCGGAGGGGGCGTCCACCTTGTTCGGGTGGTGAATCTCAATGATTTCTACCGATTCGAAGTAGCGTGCCGCCTTCGCCGCGAACTCGGTGGCGAGAATCGAACCAATCGCGAAGTTCGGGGCGATGAGCACACCCACCTCGGGGTGCTCGGTCAGCAGTTCGCGCAGGGAGTCCAGGCGCTCGGGGGTCCAACCGGTCGTACCAACCACCGCGTGCATACCGTGCTCCACCGCGAAACGCACATTCGCCTCGCTGGATTCGGGAACTGTCAGGTCAATAACAATCTCTGCGTCGGCATCGACCAGCTCCTGCAGGTCATCGCCACGGCCCAGTGCCGCCACCAGGTCCATGTCTGCGGAGGTGTTGACGGCGCGCACCGCCTCAGAGCCCATGCGGCCTGCGGCACCGAGTACCGCTACCTTCCAGATTTTTTCGTCGCCCTCGTGGGCCATCTTCTCTCCTCCGTAGCTTTTGTGCACCCCGACTATGGGGCAGACGCTGTGACGTACAGCCTCTATTATCCCCCGTGTGGGCGCGGTGCACGCCATCGCACACGCTGGGTGAGATACCCCGCGGAACCTCAGCGGTCTAAAAAGCGAAGTAATCTAACCGTCATACAAGCCGTTTAATACGCTATCTAAAGTTAGCAACCATATAATTAGGAAGTATTTCTATAATTTCCATCCTACGGAGTGCTTTGACAGTATGAAGTCCCTCTTTACCTCCTCCGTGCGTCCAGATGAGGCTAACCGGCGTTATATTCTGCCGGGTCTGGACGGTCTGCGAGCAATCGCCGTGCTCCTCGTGATGGTGTACCATTTCTGGCCCACCGTATTACCCGGCGGCATGATTGGCGTGGATATTTTCTTCGTCATCTCCGGTTTCCTGATTACCTCCCTGCTTCTGCGTGAAGGTGCTCTCACCGGCAAAATTGCCCTGGGCAATTTCTGGATCCGACGTGCCCGCCGTCTGCTTCCCGCCATTACCCTGCTGATTCTGGTCATGGGACCGGTCAGTCTGCTCATTGGCGGCGATATTCAGGTGAACCTGGGCCGTCAGCTCGCTGGTGCGGCGACCTTCTCGTCCAACTGGATTTCCATTTTTGCCGGTAACGACTACTTCGCGCAGACCTCCCCGGAGCTCTTCACGAACTTCTGGTCCCTGGCGGTGGAAGAACAGTTCTACGTGGTATGGCCGCTGCTGATTGTTGGCGCCGGCGTGCTGCTGCGCCGCCGCTGGCGTCGTTTTAGCGTGGTCATGGTGCTGGGTATTATTGCGTCGCTGAGCACCGCCACCGCTCTTCTGATGTCTGGCGCACCCATTAGCCGCGTCTACTACGGTACCGACACGCACCTGTACGGCCTGCTGCTCGGCGCCCTGCTGGCGTTCACGCGCCCCTGGTCGCTGTACCCGCCGCTGCAGCAGTCCGTGCTGTACCGTGTGGCTCAGCCCTTCGGCCTGGTCGCGTTCGCCCGCGTCATGATTAGCTGGCTGTCCCTGTTCGCGCTGATTCCCTACGCAATTCTGGTTCCCGAGTCGGCACCCGGCGCGATTCCCTGGGGTCTGTTCGGCGCCTCCCTGCTGGCGCTGGGCGTGATTCAGGGTATGCTGCCCGACATGCTCGCTGGTGCCTCCGAGATGCTGCGCCGCCTGCTGAACTTCGCGCCCCTGCGCTGGGTGGGCGAACGTTCCTACGGCCTGTACCTGTGGCACTGGCCGCTCGCCGTGGTCATGCACTACCTGATGGGTGCGGACCGCTCCCCGCTGGTAAACGTGGGCGTTTTGGTGGCGACCTTCGCGATTGCGGAGATGTCGTACCGCTGGGTTGAGACCCCGATTCGCCGTTACGGTTTCCGCGGTAGCGCGAACCGTGTGGTGGCGGCATTCCAGTCCTCACGCACGAGGCTCCTGCCGGTTTCGGTGATTATAGCTGTTGTGGTGGCTGCCGCTGCGACCGGCCTGTCGGTGCACACCGCTCCGGCAATGACTACCGCCCAGCAGTCCGTTGAGGACGGCAAGCGTGCCGCCGCTGAGCGTCTGAAGGCTCGTCAGGAGGCGCAGGCTGCGAGCGCCTCTGCAAACCCGAGTGCTTCTGCTGCCGGTAAGGATGCGAAGGCTTCGGCTAGCCCTTCGGCTTCGAAGGCTGCAGCCGGTTCGGTGGATTCTTCGAAGGTGACCATTGTGGGTGACTCCATTGTGGTGGCTGTATCCCCCGAGCTGTACGACAAGATGCCCGAGGCGCAGATTGATGCAGCGGAGGCGCGCACCATCGCCAAGGCCCTGCCGATTATTAAATCCATGGGTGCCAACGGCCAGATTCGTAAGACCTTCGTGCTGTCGGTGACCGCGAACTCGACCATTCTGGACGGTCAGCTCGACGAGGTTCTGGCGGCTATGCCCGCTGATTCTAAGCTGGTGCTGGTCACCGGTTACGGCCCGCGCAACCTGACCTGGATTGACTACTCGAACGGTAAGATTCGCGAGTTTGCGGCTCAGCATTCTGATCGTGTGGTCATTGCGGATTGGAACTCTACGATCCGTCAGGCTCTGCAGACTCAGAGCGGTCTGCTGGCCTCTGACGGTGTTCACCCGGAGGCTGCCGGTCAGGAACTCTACGCTCAGGTGCTGATGGAGGCTATTGCCAAGGCACAGAAGTAGCCCTTAAGAAGTAGCGCGCAGAAGTAGCCCTCAACAGGAGCCTTTTTCGGTTCTGCCGCTCATGCTGGGCGTCAAGAGCATGGGCGGTAGAGTACCCGGAAGCACTTCTTGGTAGCGCCTCTTCGATAAATGCCGATACACACAAAATGCCCGTTCCCTCCCCCCGCATTGGGGTGTGGGAACGGGCATTTTCGTGCCGTAAGCGTTGAGGGTTAGCGCACGATGGTGGTAATCATCTGCTGCTGCCCCAGGTACGCCGCCAGGTCGCGAACCTCCTCCAGGGAGACCGCACGAATCTTCTCCAGCAGCTCATCGGTGCTGGTAAACAGTCCCGAATCCAGCTCGGCGCGGCCCAGGCGGGACATACGCGAACCGGAATCCTCGCTACCGAGCACTGTGGAGCCTGCCAGCTGGCCGCGGACCTTCGTCAGCTCCTCCTCGGTAATACCGGCGGTGACGAGCTTATCGAACTCGTAGCCCATGACCTCGCGCACCTGCTCGGTCTTAGCGGGCAGGCAGCCCGCGTACATGCCGAAGTAGCCGGCGTCCGAGTACGCGCCGGAGAACGCAAACGTGCTATACGCCAGGCCGCGCTTCTCACGAATCTCCTGGAACAGACGCGAAGACATGCCCGCACCGAACGCGCTGGTCAGCACGCTCATCGCGTAGCGGCGGTCATCACCGGCGATAATGCTCGGGCAGCCCATCACAATGTTGGTCTGTTCGAAGCCCTTCTCCACCTCACGCAGCTCGCTCAGCGGAACAATGCCGCTGTCGGTACGCACGCGACGCGGTGCCGGTGCCACGCCCTCCTGCAGGTTCCAGCCGTAGCGGGTCAGCGCCTCCAACACGAGGCGGACCATGGTGCTGTGCTCCAGCGAACCGGCGGCAGAAATGACCAGGCGGTCCGGGGTGTAGTAGCGCTTGTAGTGCTCCCACACGGCGTCACGCGGCACCTCGGTAATCTCCTGCGGGGTACCGCCAATGGGTCGGCCCAGCGGGTTCTCGCCCATGAGCTGCTCCACGAAGTTCTCAAAAGCAACGTCGGTCGGGTCGTCCTGGTCCATGGCGATCTCTTCGAGGATCACGCCGCGTTCCTGCTCCAGGTGAGCCGGGTCCAGCAGGGCGTTGGTGACCATGTCGGTGATGACGTCCACCGCCATGGGTGCGTCATCGTCGAGCACACGCGCGTAGTAGCAGGTGTGTTCCTTAGCGGTCAGGGCGTTGGATTCGCCACCTACCGCGTCGAAGGAGGATGCAATGTCCAGGGCGGTGCGGGTGCCGGTGCCCTTGAACAGCAGGTGCTCCAGGAAGTGGGTGGAGCCGAGCATGCCGGGGGCCTCGTCGCGGGAGCCGACTCCCACCCAGAATCCGATGGATACGCCGCGGGTACCGGGCATTTTTTCGGTAATCACGCGTACGCCACCGGGCAGGATGGAGCGGCGCACCTCGTTACCGCCCACACCCTCGTAGATGAGGCGGCCGTGCTCGTAGTTGAGGTCTTCGGCAATCGCCTCAAGCTCGACGGGCAAGGAAATAGACATAGAGTGAAGAACCTTTCAACAGGTACGTCTGAAGGTAAGCTTTCCCGTCCCACTACCTGTAGGCAGTCCACAGTTGGTGGGGCGGGTGAGCGTCAAAAGATGCGGGGGCAAGCAAGATGCGGGGTAAGCACAGCGAAGGGGCGCCCGGCGCATCCGGTGGGGAGTGAACCGCACCGGGTGCGCCGAACGCCCCTCATCACTTAGCGGGGGTTACGACTACTCGTCGTCGCCACCCTCAACAACCGGTGCCAGCGAGAGCTTGCCGCGGTCATCAATCTTGGTGATCTCCACCTGGACCTTCTGGCCCACGGAGACAACGTCCTCAGCGTCAACAACGCGCTTGCCGTCGTTGAGCTTACGCATCTCGGAGATGTGCAGCAGGCCGTCCTTACCGGGGGTCAGGGAGATGAACGCACCGAAGTCGGTCACCTTCACCACGGTACCCAGGTAGCGTTCGCCAACCTCGGGAACCTGCGGGTTAGCAATAGCGTTCACTGCCGAACGTGCAGCCTCGGCGGAGGGGCCGTCAGCTGCGCCAATGTACACGGTGCCGTCGTCCTCAATGGAGATGTCTGCGCCGGTGTCTTCCTGGATCTGGTTGATCATCTTACCCTTGGGGCCGATGACCTCACCGATCTTGGCGACCGGGATCTTCACGGAAATAATGCGCGGTGCGAACTCGCTCATCTCATCCGGTGCGTCAATCGCGCTGACGAGCACCTCGAGGATGTGCAGGCGAGCCTCACGTGCCTGGGTCAGTGCGCCAGCAAGCACGGATGCGGGGATGCCGTCGAGCTTGGTGTCCAGCTGGATAGCGGTCACGAACTCGGAGGTACCTGCCACCTTGAAGTCCATATCGCCCAGTGCGTCTTCCGCACCGAGGATGTCGGTCAGGGCTGCGTAGCGGGTCTCGCCGTCAACCTCGTCAGAGACCAGGCCCATTGCGATACCTGCAACGGGTGCGCGCAGCGGCACACCGGCGTTCAGCAGGGACAGGGTCGATGCACAGACCGAACCCATGGAGGTCGAGCCGTTGGAGCCCAGAGCCTCAGAGACCTGGCGGATTGCGTAGGGGAACTCTTCGCGGGAGGGCAACACCGGGGTGATTGCGCGCTCTGCGAGTGCACCGTGGCCGATTTCGCGGCGCTTGGGCGAACCCACGCGGCCGGTCTCACCGGTGGAGTACGGCGGGAAGTTGTAGTGGTGGATGTAGCGCTTGGACTTGACCGGGTGCAGGGAGTCCAGCTGCTGCTCCATCTTGAGCATGTTCAGGGTGGTGATACCCATGATCTGGGTTTCGCCGCGCTCGAAGAGAGCGGAACCGTGAACGCGGGGCAGAATTTCAACCTCAGCGGTGAGCTGGCGGATGTCGGTCAGACCGCGGCCGTCAATACGGACCTGCTCGGTGAGGATGCGCTGGCGCACCACGTGCTTGGTCAGGGCAGCGAATGCTACGGAGACCTCGTTGGAGCGCTCTTCGAATTCCTTACCTTCGCCGGTGAGAGCTTCCATGAGCTCTTCCTGCAGCTCGGCTGCTGCTGCTTCGCGTTCCTGCTTGCCGGCGATGGAGTACACCTCTGCCAGGCGGTCTGCTGCGAATGCCTCAACTGCTGCGTCGACGTCCTCGCCGTGGCCGCCGAAGAAGGGCAGTTCCAGGGCGGGCTTGCCTGCGCGAGCCACCAGGTCAGCCTGTGCCTTGCACAGTGCTGCGATGAAGGGCTTAGCTGCTTCCAGGCCCTCTGCGACAATCTCTTCGGTGGGGGCGGTCTGGCCGTCTTCCTTGATGAGCTTCCAGGAGTTGTCGGTTGCTTCTGCCTCAACCATCATGATTGCGACGTCTTCGGTACCGTCAGCCTTGGTGACGATACGGCCTGCAACAGCCATGTCGAAGACAGCGTTTTCCAGCTGGGAGTACTTGGGGAAGCAAACCCACTGGCCGTCAATCAGTGCCATGCGCACGCCACCGATGGGGCCGTTGAACGGCGCACCGGACAGGGAGGTCGATGCGGATGCAGCGTTGATTGCGAAGGTGTTGTAGATTTCGTCCGGCTCGTAGGTCAGGACGGTCACAACGACCTGCACCTCGTTACGGATGCCCTTGGTGAAGGCGGGGCGCAGCGGGCGGTCAATCAGGCGTGCAGCCAGGATTGCTTCGGTGCTGGGGCGGCCTTCGCGGCGGAAGTACGATGCGGGGATCTTGCCGCCTGCGTACATGCGCTCTTCCACGTCCACGGTCAGCGGGAAGAAGTCGAAGCCCTCACGGGGAGACTTGCCGATTGCGGTTGCGGAGAGCAGGGTGGTCTCGTCATCGATGGTGACGAGGACGGAGCCAGCAGCCTGCTTTGCGAGGCGGCCGGTTTCAAAGCGCACGTGGCGCTTACCGTGAATGCCGTTGTCGATTTCGACTTCAGCAAACTTGATTTCGGGACCTTCCACGGTTCCTTCTTTCTTCTTGGCAGGCCGTACGGCGCACGAGTCGGCCTTCGATAGGAAACCACGGCACCTCTCCCCTACCTTGTACATCCCGTGTGTGCGCGACGTGTGTCGGCAAGGTGGTGGGGTGGTGTTATTCCGTAATTCGCTACCGAGGACCGCGGCGTGTGTGCCGGCACGGCCTATGTTCTTTCTTTCAGGTGAGGGAGGCGGCATCCTCCAACGATTTCTCGCTGTGGAATCTAGCGGTGGACTCTAGCGCCGGAATCTCGCGTTGGATTCGAGCGTTAGAATCTCACGGGATTCTAGCGAGCGGAAGATGCGCCCCTCAACGCGGCAGTACGGACGCGCTGGCGCTACCCGCCTCCGTGATGGAGGCATGGTAGTGCTGACAGCACGTCCGCACACACCGCCTAAAGGCGATTAATCACCACAAAAGCGTCAAGACGCTCCTGTTTTATCGGCGCAGACCCAGGCGCTCGATCAGCGAACGGTAACGCTCGATGTCGACGCTCTTCAGGTAGCCGAGCATGTTGCGGCGACGACCAACGAGGATCATCAGGCCACGACGGGAGTGGTGATCGTGCTTGTGGAACTTCAGGTGCTCGGTCAGGTCGGCGATACGACGAGACAGAACTGCAATCTGAACCTCGGGCGAACCGGTGTCGCCCTCGTGGGTTGCGTATTCCTTGATGATTGCCTGCTTGACAGCGGGATCCAGTGCCACTTTTTAACTCCTAGAGTTAGTACCGCATACGTCCCGTACGGACGGTTGCCGCCGGGTGGTGGGCTTACGCCCTGTAATACACGTCGTCTACTGCGGACTGCAGACGCGTTCTTCCCATTCTACGCTACCGGGGCGCTTTCGTGGAAGGGTGAGCAGAAGCCCGGCGACAGGTAGCTCATCACACTACCGGTCGCCGGGCTTCACAGTATAGTTCTCACCCCGGGCTCTTGCACCGGGCTCTACGTTTATTCGGTGTTTACGCTTCAGCGCGAGCGCGGACCACCACGAGGCGGTAGTAGCCCAGCAGGAACAGACACCAGATTGCGCCCATCACCAGCGCCAGCTGGGTGTCGGCGAAGCAGCCGAAGAGCACCACGATAAAGATCATGAACGCCAACGCCAGGTAGCTCAGCCACAGGGGCTGGCGCACCGGCTGCGCCTCGGTATCGGCACCGCTGCGTTTGAACGCGATGTGCGCCAGCAGAATCATGACCCACACGAATACGGTCGCGAAGGTTGCCAGGGAGGCGACCACCTCGAACGCGTTCTCGAAGAGCACATTCACGATCACGCCGACCGCCATGACCAGCACCATGATGAGGGTGGTCATCCAGGGCGCACCGTTCTTGGTGACCTTCGCGAAGGAGGCCGGTGCCAGGTTCTGCTTCGCCAGGCCGTACATCATGCGGCCGGCACCGTACACGTCCGCGTTCAGCGCAGAGATTGCGGCGGTAATGATGACCACGTTCAGAATCGAAGCGGCAGCCGGAATGCCCAGGCCCTCAAAGATCTGCACGAACGGCGAGTCCGCCTTCGTCACCGAGTACCAGGGGTACAGGGACATGATGACCGACAGGGTCAGAATGTAGAAGATGAGGATGCGGAACGGCACCGTGCGAATCGCCTTGGGGATTGAGGTGCGCGGGTCCTTCGCCTCACCGGCGGCAATACCGATGTTCTCGATACCGCCGAAGGCAAACATCACCACGGTAAAGCAGGCGAGGAAGCCGGTAAATCCGTTCGCGAAGAAGCCGCCTTCAAGAGCCCAGAGGTTCGTGACGGAGGGCGCCACGGAGTCGTGTGCCTGCACGCCCACGAAGAGCAGAATCACGCCGCCAACAATCATGGCGATAATGGCGCTGACCTTCACGAGGGTGAACCAGAATTCGGTCTCGCCGAATGCCTTGACCTTCGCCAGGTTAATGGCGAGCAGAATCAGCAGGACGGAGACGATCCAAATCCAGGAGGGGCTGTTCGGGAACCAGAACTTCATGTACACGGCAAAGGCGGTGACGTCCGCAATGGCGACCAGCGCCATTTCCAGGGCGTAGGTCCAGCCGGTCACGAAACCAGCCCAGCGTCCGAGGTAGCGGGTGGCGTATTCGGAGAATGCACCGGAGACCGGGTGCGCCAGGGCGAGTTCGCCCATTGCGCGCATCACCATGAACACTGCCGCGCCGCCAATAACGTAGGCAAGCAGCACGGAGGGGCCCGCCAGCTGAATGGCGGATGCCGAGCCGTAGAACAGGCCGGTGCCGATGGCGGAGCCGAGGGCGATGAACATGATGTGGCGCAGGGAGAGTCCACGCGCTAGCTGCGGGTTCTCGGAAGTCTCTGCTCCCTGCTGTGCCGGGGATGAGTCCGGGCTGGTATTCATCTTCTTCTTTTCCTTTACCTCGTGGGGTGTACCCGCCGGTGGCGGGGAAACGTATCGGGTGGTGCCTCACAGGTGTTGTCCTGGTAGGGCACCGATTGGTTTACTCCCCATCGAGTGATGGGGCGTTGTGCAGAAGGTGTTGCCTTCGCGCATCGCCCCGGCGCATTCCCACCCAGCCTGCACGGTGGGTGGGAATGCAAAAGACGGCGGGAAGGCAACGTTGCCTTTCCGCCGTCTTTGTGTCAAAGACTACTTCTGTCGCTTACGTCCAATGACGATGGAGGACAGAGCGGTTACAGCAGTCACGGTGTAGACTGCAGGCCACGCGCCAAGCTTCTTGGCGAGCGGATGAGCGGCGCCGAACGCGCCGAGGTAGAGAGCGGTGAGGAAGGTGGCACGGCCTGCGCCAGCCTTACGCTTCCAATTCTTGTAAGCCACGGCACCGCACAGTGCCAGGACAGCGCCACCGAGCGGGCGGATGCCGGTGCTAGATGCAACCTTGTAGCCACCGAGCAGACCGGTGACGGAGGCGAGAGTCGGACAGACCTTCACGACGTACTCCTCTGTGAGAGCGATTAGTTTCCACATTCATAGTACTCCACAACACACAGAATGTATATTCACCGCGATTAATATTTCTGCATGTCTCGCGGGCCGGGTACAGAAAAACCGGGGCGCAAACCTTTGAGGTTCACGCCCCGGCACTTCTGAATGCGAGCTCAGTTTCACATCCCGCTACAGCGCTAAAGCTTTAGAGAGCCAGATCCAGCGCCTCCAGCTGCGCTTCGGTCCACAGTTCAGCAGCCAGCTGCAGAGCGTAACGAGCCGAACGAGGAGCCACCACATCCACGGAGAGGTGGAAGTCCTGGTCAGCCTCCGGGCCGCACAGGTCAGACACGCAACGCACACCGATAAACGGAATCTCGTAGTTGTGGCAGACCTGCGCAATAGCGGTGGTCTCCATGTCGGTGCTGATGGCACCCTCGAATGCCTCGCGGGTGTCCTTCACGTTGTGGGCGGTCACGAAGGAGTTACCCGCCAGCATCTGGCCGCGGCGCACCTCCCACGGGCTCTCAGCCTGCTCACGCACCGGCTCCAGTGCGGCGAGCGCATGCTCCAGAGCATCCTGCCATTCATCCACCTGCCCGTCGTAGCTTTCGGGCATGCCGGGAACCTGGCCGCGTGCGTAACCGAACGCGGTCGCGTCGGCGTCAGTGTAGGTGTAGTTCTCGCCAATCAGCACGTCGCCCACGTTAATGCCGCGAGCCAAACCGCCGGCGGTACCTGCGCTAATGACGCCCAGGCAGTTCGAGGAGTAGCTGATCGCCTCGGTGACGGCGCTCGCCGCGTTCACCAGACCAATCTTGGAGCGAACCAGCAGCAGCGGAACCTGGTCCTCGCCCACCTGCAGGTAGCGCGGGTGGAATACCGCGGCGCCCTCGGTGAAGGAGGGCTGCAGCTCCTCGGTCACCTTCAGGATGGGTGCGAGTTCCTCATCCATTGCCACCTGAATGATGATGGCGTTAGACATGCCGTCCATCAGCTCAAACATGCTGTTGAATGCCTCAGCCGGGTCGAAAGCGTTCGGGTCAAAGTCCACCGGGTTGAAGGCGGATGCGAAAGCGTCGGGAATCTGTGCGCTCATTACGCCATCACCTGCGCCCACTCATCGCGTGCCGCGAGGAACTCGCGAGCCGCCGCCTGCGCGCCTTCGAGGGTGTGGTTGGCGCCCCAACCGCACTGCACCTCGTTCGCCGCCGGAACCTCGGTCGCGTTGAGGATATCGTTGAGGGTTGCTTCCAGGATGGGGAAGAACTCCTCGGGCTCCAGGCCCAGGGTCAGCGCGTAGAAACCGGTCTGGCAACCCATCGGGGAGAAGTCAATCAGACGGTCGGTGTGGTTGCGCATGTGCTCGGCGCTCAGGTGCTCGATGGAGTGCACGGTCGGCATTTCCAGGTGCGCGGTGTTCGGCTGGGTGAAGCGGATATCGTACTTGATGAGGGTGTCGCCACCGGGCAGGACCTTGCGGTCTGCGATACGCACGTAGGGTGCTGCTACGGCGCGGTGGTCGAGGTTGAAGGATTCGACGTTCATTTTTTCCATGACTCTATCTTCTCTTAAAACGGGGACGGCTAAAACACGGGTGCCGCGCGGGTAACGCAGGATGTTTCATGGGCAGCGCACGAGGTTTCAGGGGCGACGCACAAGGTCAGGCGCGGGACAGCGCCCACTGCGGCGCATCCGGTCGGGTACGCGAAGCCCCGGCGGCAGATCCGAAAATCTTACCGCCGGGGCATCACACGTCATCACCGCAGAAAACGCAGGCTGCGGATCCCCATAGTGGGGTGAGAGGTGGTGGGGTTAGAAGTGGGGATGCTTCACTTCCGCCTGCACCGGGCACTCCGGCGGGCAGTAGTTCTTCGCGTCCTCAGCCAGCACCTCGCGGGTCTGCACCACGTCATCGCTAATCTGCTCGATCAGCGCCTCAACACCGGTGTACGCCACCATGGGGCGCAGACGCTTCACGAACTCAATCAGCACACGCTGACCGTACAGGTTGAAATCCTCCACGCGCTCTTCCGGGCGGTCAATCACGTGCGCCTCAACCTGGCGGTGCTCAATACCGTCAAAGGTCGGGTTCGTACCCACCGAAATAGCGGCGGGGTGGCGGTTACCGGACTCGTCCACCAGCCAACCGGCGTACACGCCATCGGCGGGAATCAGGCCGCGCGCCTCAAGCTCAAGGTTCGCGGTCGGGAAGCCCAACTCGCGTCCGCGCGCCAGACCGTGCACGACCTCACCGGCCATCATGTGGTGGCGGCCCAGCAGCTCGGTTGCGGCGGGCATATCGCCCTCCAGCAGCAGCTGGCGGATGCGGGTCGAGGAGCAGCGGGTGTTCTCATCCACCATCAGATCCTCAACGACAACCACCTCAAAGCCGTACTTCTCCCCCAGCTCACGCATGGTGTTCAGGTCGCCGGAGTTGTTCTTACCAAAGCGCACGTCGTCACCGATGACCACGAAACGCGCGTTCAGCGCATCCACGAAGGTGGACTTCACGAACTCTTCGGGGGTCTGCGAAGCGAACTCCAGGTTGTAGTTCAGCAGCAGGTAGTCGTTCAGACCCAGCAGGCACATGAAGTAGCGGCGCGAGCCCTGACCCATAATGTCGTGGTGGGGCGCCTCGGGACGGTGCACCTGCATCGGGTGCGGGTCAAAAGAGACCGCAATAGAGCTCAAACCGTGCTCTTCAGCAAGGGAGACCACGCGCGAAATCACGCGGGCATGTCCACGGTGCACGCCGTCAAAATTGCCGATGGTTACGACCGAGGGGCCGTAGCCGGCGGGGACCTCGCTCAAAGCGGTGTAGAGGGTCACGGGCTCTCCTGAAAAAGATAAATGTACCTAACCATCCTAGACCACAGGCGGCAGGATGCAGAATTCAAAACGGGAATCAACAGGGAATGGAACGGCACCCCTCGCAGGCGGTGCTCCCTCCCCTAACGTGGCGGATGCGGCGGAGGTGGCGGGTGCGGCGGGGTATCTGACGGGCAGCGGCAGAACCCCACCCAGAAGCCAAGCCCCGCCCGCAGAGAACCCAGCCTATAAGAAACCCTGCCCAGAAGAAAGCCCGGGCAGGCACCCCACCGTGCGGCAGGAACCTTCCCGGGCGTTACGACTACTTACGAGCCTGGTTACGAGAAGCCTTCAGCATCTCCTCGCGAATCTTATTGGACTTGTTAATCCAGCTGTACCACACCAGCAGGCACGGAGGAATCACAAGCTCAGTCACCATCAGCACAATCAGCGACCAGTGCGGGGTGCCGAAGAACGCCCACGACAGGATACGACCCACGCCGCCCAGGAAAACCACCAGGCAGGAGAACACGAGCATGTTCACCCACTTGAACTTCAGGGCAATGAACACGAAGGACAGGCCCACACCCACATAGGCTGCCGCGAAGAACACGTAGTTTGACTGCACCGAGGGGTTTGCGAAATCCGCAGGGGCATCCGGAATGACGCGGACACCGCCCAGAACCTGCCACACACCGTACGCAATCATGAACAGACCGTACAGCGCCACCGCCGCACGGAACGCCGCACGGTTCTGAGGCTTAGCCGCCTCCTCAATGCTCTTGGGGCGGGCAAACGCCTCGCGGGTTGCCTTCTTCTCAGCCTTCTTATCTGCCTTCTGCGACGCCTTATCGCCGGACGCCGGCGCTGCTACGCGAACACCCTCAGGTGCCTTCGCCGCAGAAATAGGCTCAGCAGTCTTAGCCCCGGTTGCCTTCGCGGCACCGCCCTGAGTAGCAGTTCCGGTCGCAGCAGCTCCGGATGCGGTAGCTTCAGCCTGTGCAGACTCTACGCGGGGTACCGGCGCGGTACGAGGCTCACTCGCCTTATTAGCGGAGCTCTGGTTCTCGCTCATCTTCTCTCCTTCAGCAGGGCCGGGCGGCACCCGCACGAGTAGTCATGTGTGTTCAGGGGTTATATACGTTAGCGTGTTGAATGAATAGGGGCGCACCTTCAACAAGGCGCTGAATCAGATAGGTTTGGGCAAATCAGATTTGAGCAAATCAGATTTGAGCAGGCGCAAACGCCGAACCCTCTTCGCCCATCATAAGCCTTCAACACCTAATTGAAGGAACGATTCGCCTCAAAAACCAGCACCGGGGCGGCCTGCACCTTCCCGCGCTGCTTCTTATTCTCCAACAGGGCTACCAGGGTACCGTCCGGGGCGAAGCCCGCCACAATACCCTCAACGCTGGCATGCTGCACCGCGCCGGACTCATCCGCGCTCGCGTGCACGGAACGCTTTACCACGGAACCGTCACCGCTGGGGCTAATACGGCGCCCGTAAGAAATATCGCTCGCCTCCGCAGCGGAGAGCTCACGCGCACCAAAGATGCGGCGTGCCGCCTCCTCCAGGGGAAGCAGGGGCAGATCTTCCAGCGGTGATTCCGACTCTTCACGGCGCTGCTTCAACTGCGCCAAATCGGCGGCATCCTCAAGCACCACGGCACCCACACGGGTACGGCGAAGAGCCGTCAGGTGGCCACCGGTGCCCAGAATCTTGCCCAGATCACGCGCCAGGGCACGAATGTAGGTGCCCGAAGAGCACGAAACCGTCACCTCGCAGTCAATCACGGGAACCGAGGTTGCCATGTGCTCGCCCTCGTTCTCGGGGTCCTCAATCACGTACTCGGCAAAACCGGCAGTCACAGAATGCACCGTGAACTCGCTAATCGTCACCGGACGCGCCGCCAGCTCAACCTGCTCACCGCTACGCACACGCGCATACGAGCGAACACCGTTGATCTTGATAGCAGACACCGCAGAAGGAACCTGCAGAATATCGCCGCTCAACTGCGCCACAGCCTCCAGGATGCGCGCACGCATCTGCTCAGCACCCAAACCGGTCAGTGCCTCAACGGCGTCCGGGTGGGCGGCAGTGTGCTCACCCTCGGCGTCCTCGGTCAGCGTCTCAATGCCCAGGCGAATCGTCGCGTCATAGGTTTTATCCTGACCGACCAGGTAGGTCAGCAGCTTCGTCGCCTTATTGATGCCCAAAATCAGCACGCCGGTCGCGGCTGGATCCAGCGTACCGGCGTGACCAACCCGCCGGGTGCCAGCAATACGACGCATCTGAGAGACTGCGTCGTGGCTGCTCATCCCGGCGGGCTTATCAATGACCATCAGGCCGGATGGGCCCTGAGGTTGCTTCTTCGCCACTTAGGCGTCCTCACCCTCGGCAGGCTCATCCTTCTTGTAGGGGTCAGCCTCACCAGCGTACTCGGCGCCCTCGGCAGCGGCTGCCAGCTTGGCGTCGCGCTCACGGGTCTCACGCAGAAGCGCCTCAATGTGGAAGGCGTTCTCGGGAACCTCGTCAGCGACGAAAGTCAGGGTGGGGGTCAGGCGGGCAGTAATGTTCTTACCCACCTCGGCGCGCAGAATACCCTTAGCGGATTCCAGCGCCTTCTTGGTGTTTGCGGCGTCCTCTTCGGAGCCGAACACGGTGTAGTAGAGGGTTGCGTGCTGCAGGTCGTTGGTCACGCGGGCATCGGTAATGGTCACAAAACCGAGGCGGGGATCCTTAACACGACGCTCCAGCGCCTTCGCCACAATTACCTTGATGCGGTCGGCAAGTCGTGCCGCGCGGGCTGCATCAGCCATGTGTTTCTCCTTGAAATCTCGTGGTGCTTCCGCGAACACTCGGGGTGCCGCGGAGGCGTTCCAGGTAATGCGGAAGCGCCCGCCCCGCCAGCACCCGCCCCGCGGGCTCCAGTTTTAGAAGCCTGCGGGTGCGGGAACACTAGCGGGTGACGGGCGCATCAGCGTGTGAGTCTTAGACACGCGGCTTTTCGCGCATCTCCCAAGTCTCGATAATGTCGCCTTCCTTGATGTCGTTGAAGGAGCCGAGGCCAATACCACACTCGAAACCTTCGCGAACCTCGGTAGCGTCGTCCTTGAAACGACGCAGCGACTCGATGGTGAGGTTGTCTGCCACCACGGAACCGTCGCGCACCAGGCGTGCCTTGGCGTTGCGCTTGATGATGCCGTTCTTGACAATCGAACCTGCGATGTTGCCCCACTTGGAGGAGCGGAAGACCTCGCGGATCTCTGCGGAGCCGAGCTCCACTTCCTCGTACTCGGGCTTGAGCATACCCTTGACGGCCTGCTCAATTTCCTCAATCGCACGGTAGATGACCGAGTAGAACTTCATCTCGACGCCTTCGCGGTCGGCAAGTTCTGCAACGCGCTCTGCCGGGCGGACGTTGAAGCCAATGATCACCGCGTTGTCCACGGTTGCCAGGTTCACGTCGTTCT
>ERZ772932.270-NODE-270-length-30495-cov-9.257260_pt1 | contig 30495 bp, 27 predicted proteins | sample MGYA00511684_ERZ772932 | MGnify/ENA primary metagenome ERZ772932 (study PRJEB29015, sample SAMEA2738078) | human oral metagenome | biome: human oral; feature: human-associated habitat; material: saliva | place: China | collected 2210 ...
CTTCTTGTACTACTTCTCTGTTTATGTAAATCTTTTCAAAGAACTCTTTCTTTATCGGCGACAATTCTCACTCCGAGATGTCCCGGCTTATCGTATAGTTAGATTAAATATCATGTTTTATCCGAAAAGCGATGCAAAGTTAGAAAGTTCTCTTCAATCCTCCAAACTTTCTAAAGATTATTTTTAGATAAAATACATTTTTCTTCCACAAATTGACCTATATCAACCTTTTCGACCAAGAATTTGATTATATTTGCAGATGAAATAAAATCTCCATAACGATGAGACATTTAAGAACAGAAGCTATTTTAGGAGGTAAAAGATGTACCCTCCACATTGAAGACAATGCGAGAGTTTTTCTCCTACAGCCCGTAGATGGCCATGACAGGGAGGAGTTAGAACAACAAATAAAGTATATAGAAGAACACACAAAGGTACCTTTTATTCATGTAGCCATCCACATTTCCAAGTGGAACGATGAATTAACGCCCTGGCCAGCACCACCAGTTTTCGGAAAAATACCCTTTGGCGAAGGTGCTCATGACACCTTATTATATATAAGGGAACAATTACTTGCAGAATTATATACTCAATTTTGCCTTGCAGAAGACGACATTACAGTCTTTTTAGGGGGATATTCCTTAGCCGGTCTCTTCTCTCTTTGGGCAGCCTACCAGCCCCTTTCGCCCTTCGGCGGCATTGTTGCGGCATCCCCATCAGCATGGTACACTGGATGGTTAACCTATGCTGAGAGTCATATCCCACAGGTAACACATGCTTATCTGAGCTTAGGTGACAAGGAAGAAAAGACAAAAACAAAGATAATGTCGACCATAAGCAAAGACATTCTGCAGCAAGAAGAACTTTTAAAGCAAAGGAATATCAACTGTAAGATGGAATGGAACGAAGGCAATCACTTCCAAGACAATGGTATAAGAACCGCGAAGGGATTTGTTTGGTTAATAGATAATGCATTATAAAAAGACTTTACAAAAAGTAAACTTGCAAGGTTGATATTTTACAATAAAACCTCTTAAAATTGGATTTGTAACATACAGATATACAAATAGTTAAGAACACTAAAGTAAAAGACGCCCTTTTGCACTCTAAAAGACGCCCTTTTACATGCTAAAAGATGCCCTTTTGACAAGCAAAAGGGCATCTTTTGAATTGCAAAAGAGCATCTATTGAAATCTACACCATGAAATTATATTACACAGAAGACTATTATCTACACCATAGAGGGTGCCATTTCCAAATCTTAAATGCTATAACACACCCTCTTGGGGATATCATTTCAACCCCGTTAAGCGGCGAGCTTCGGGTGTAAGATACTTCTCAATCTTACTATAAGGGACTGTGAAAGTGGGCATGCCAATGGCATATGCGCCTATCTCATACTGTCCATACACAAAGACAACACCATCAGGTGAGAGATAAGGAGCAGCTGCGGGAAGTGGAATGATACCATTTTCGATAAACAACCCATCCATAAACCCCTTAATATCAGCATCCGATACCGACTCACCATCATTCTTAGCGACATCTACAAAATAGCTCTTGACACCTTCTTTCAGAATAGGTTGCAACGCCTTAAGGGCAGTTGAATCTACTGGATAGCCTATTTGACTTCCCGACTTTTTGTCGAATGTGACACCACGAAGCGACGCCATACCATGTGCCCCACCCTCATATAAAGAGAAAACAGAAGTATACGTAACGTAATCTGCAGTATCATAGGCCTTATTTACAGACAAGAAAATGCTATATGGATGTCTTTTTATTTCCTTATCACCTTTCCCAAGAGACTTCAAAGACTTAAACGTAGCATCTGCATAATAAGCAATCATCCCCTTACCATCAGTAAGATGATTATAAGTTTTCGGTGAAACAGTTTGACCATCTGTGGAAACTACAACACAACCAGCCATCTCTTTAGCGAGGAAAGTACGCACGGAATCAACAAGAACACGAGGTCCTGAGACTGGAAAATCACAAGAGAAGTCAACACTTGCTGCGTCATCACTAAACGATTTCCCCAAGGAATCAACCAACAACGAGTCATTTGCCCCTTGAACTGCTGATTTTTGTCCTACAGAATCAGCCATATCCTTCATTGCAGGAGTCCTACCACCAGCACAACCTATCGTTGCAACCATTGTCAGAGACAATGTACATAAAAATAAACACTTCTTCATAATTACTCATCTAATACCTGTTAAGAGAGCACAAATATAGTCTTTTCCCTTGCTTTCTGCAAAACATTCCTTATTTTTGTGGTACCAGTTAATGAACAATAAGAAATAATAAGCATATGAGAATCAGTATTATAGGGACCGGGATGATAGCAACTGAAGTCATCAGTATGCTTCGAACAGAAGGTAAAGGGATTGAAATTACAAGCCTATTCTCACACAGCGATAAGGAGAAAGCACAGTCACTTGCGAAGGCAAACAGGATAGCACGTGTCTACACCGACTATACCCAACTGCTGAAAGAAGACAATGCCGACTTCGTTTACATCGCCTTAGTCAACAGTGCTCACTATGACTACGTTCGTCAAGCATTAGAGGCTGACAGGAATGTCATCGTAGAGAAGCCCTTCACCACTTCTCTTTCTCAGGCTGAAGAACTTGCTTCTCTGGCACGAAGTCGTAACCTTTACCTATTTGAAGCCGTGTCACTTCTTCATACACCCAACTTCAAATTGGTCAAAGATAGCCTTACTCGCATTGCCCCCATACACCTTGTGCAATGCAACTTCTCACAGTATTCAAGCAGATTTGAACGCTATCTGCAAGGCGACATAGCCCCAGCATTCAACCCAAAGCTTGGTGGAGGAGCCATGAACGACCTCAATGTATACAATATCAACATCGTAATAGGACTTTTTGGTGAACCTCTTACAACGGCATATTACGCGAATCGAGGTCACAATGGTATTGATACCTCAGGCACAATGGTACTTTCTTATCCCACACTGACTGCCACCTGTACTGCAGCCAAGGACTCCAGCAGTCCTTCATTCACCATTATACAAGGCGAGAAAGGCTGGATTCGTATCCCGACAACAGCCAACGAGTTCGGCAGTGTAGAGATTATGGAAGGCGGAAAGCTCACCAGTTATCAGCGCAACGCATACGAAAGTCGTCTCACTCATGAGTTTATGGACTTCAAAGACGTCTGGGAAAAGAAGGATTACAAGCGCATGGAAGAATGGCTTGACACCTCCCTGGCGGTTGTAAAAGCCATTGAAGCCAAGTAACCGAACGGTCAAGATGAGGAAGAAAATCTATCTCTCATTAATAATACTCCCACTGTTAGTATGCCTTGTGATGGGTGGTGGAGCAGCTTACATGTTGTCTTATTCCATAGAAAGCAGTACCCACAACTATGCCTACCGATGGAAAAAACTGCAAGAAGAATACCCTTCTATGCGCCAATGGCTTGACAGTATCAGACAATCGCATGCCTTACGCGACACAACCATCAAACTTCGCAATGGCTTACGGGCGCATTCCTTCTACTTAAAAGGCGATTCTGCCTGCGGAAGGACCGCCATTTGCATCCATGGATACAAGGACAATGCACTGGGAATGCTGTATCTTGCCCATATATATAATAAGGTGATGCGGATGAATGTACTCCTCCCCGACCTCCATGGACATGGGAAGAGTGAGGGGAAAGCCATCCAGATGGGTTGGAACGACAGAAAAGACATTGAACAATGGATACCCATTGCCGAGCAGATGTTCCGTGACAGCCATCATCCTTCACGCATTGTGCTGCACGGAGTGTCCATGGGAGCAGCCACAACGATGAATGTTTCGGGTGATAAAGGTGTCCCATCGTATGTAAAAGCTTACATAGAAGACTGCGGATACACAAGTGTTCGTGACGAATTTGCTGATCAACTCAAAGCACAATTCGGCATACCGGAGTTCCCTTTGCTCCCTATTACCTCTGAATTATGCCAGTTGAAGTACGGTTGGAACTTCTATGAAGCAAGCTCATTACGGCAGATTGCCCACTGCCACCGCCCTATGCTCTTCATACATGGCGACAATGACACCTACGTTCCTTCATGGATGGTGCATCCACTCTATAAGGCTAAGCCTCAACCCAAGGAACTTTGGATCACCAAAGGCTCGGAACATGCAAAGAGTTATAAGGATTATCCCGAGCAATATACGGCAAAAGTAAAGGCTTTTGTGAGCAAATACTTCAACTAAACATCCCTCTCAGCACAGAGTTTCTCATACAACTAACAGAGTCGAACTAACCGTTCGGCTTTTGTTTTATACCCATTACACACTCATTCTGCACGTGCTTATATCTTTTTTACCCCCTTTACCGTATTAGTTTCACCATGTCGGAATATAAGTTTTACTATTATGGGACATAAGTATCACTATGATGGGACAGAGAAAAAATCCATCATATACAAATTAGGATATCGTTCCGAACAATCAAGAACGGTATTCCGAATGATTCGAAAATATAAGTAAATACGTGGAGACGACATAAGATTCCCTCATAAGACACAGGGGAGTTTATGTCTCATTGGTATAAAAAGATGTGTTTCTCAATAGCTAATTCTCAATGATAGTATTACGATTTCTCACTCTGTCAGTATCTTACGCACATGGCGTAGGCTCTCCTCAGTAGGCGGTTTTACCTCTGTAAGCGTGTAAGGAATCCCTAATTGTTCCCATTTATACACACCTAAGCTATGATAAGGAAGAACTTCAACACGCTCAACATTGTCCAATGTATCAAGAAAAGCACGATACCGATGCAACGACTCATCGTCATCATTAATGCCAGGAACTAAGACATACCTTATCCATACAGGCTTATGGATATCTGAAAGATAACGGGCACAATCAAGAATGTCCCTGTTATCCCAACCAGTAAGCTGCTTATGGGCATCGCTATCAATGTGTTTTATATCAAGCAAAACCAAGTCAGTAAAGTGCATCAATTGCTCAAAAGCAGGGAAAAAGCTGCCCTTCCTGCTGAACGGTTGTGCCGAAGTATCAAGACAAGTATTGACTCCTAAGGCTTTTGCCTTACGAAAAAGCTCTGTTAATGGGCGTACTTGTAGCAAGGCTTCACCCCCACTTACGGTGATTCCACCCTTATCTCCCCAGTAACTTCTATATCTCAAAGCCTGAGATAGAATATCATCAACAGAGCGGAGGTTACCCCCCGCCCTGTCCCAAGTATCTGGATTGTGACAGTATCGGCACCGCATTGCGCACCCCTTAAGGAAGATTACGAATCGAATACCTGGTCCATCAACCGACCCAAACGACTCAACGGAGTGTACCCGGAGCATCGTTTCAGTAGTCGGAAAGTCTGAAAAAACTGTTCTTTTACTGTCCACTCTACATTGATCCATGTGCACGACGAGCAATAACATCCAACTGTTGCTCACGTGTAAGGTCGATAAACTTCACAGCATAACCACTGACACGAATGGTAAAGTTGGCATATTCCTCCTTCTCCGGATGTTCCATACAATCAATGAGCTTGTCAACTCCGAAGACATTTACATTCAAATGGTGTGCACCCCGGTTGAAATAGCCATCCATTACACCAACAAGTGTGTTGACACGTTCCGCTTCATCATGTCCAAGAGCATCTGGACTGATGGTCTGTGTATTGGAGATTCCATCCAAAGCATACTCATATGGAAGCTTAGCTGTTGAATTCAAAGATGCCAATAAGCCGTTCTGTTCAGCACCATATGATGGGTTTGCACCTGGAGCTAACGGTGCACCAGCTGGTCTACCATCAGGCATATTACCCGTAAACTTACCATATACAACGTTCGAAGTGATGGTAAGAATACTTGTTGTTGGCTCAGAATGACGATAAGTGTGGTGTTTACGAATCATATTCATGAAAGTTTTCAGCAACCAAACAGCAATATCATCAGCACGATCATCATCATTTCCGTAACGCGGGAAGTCTCCTTCAGTCTTGAATTCTATAGGGAATCCTGTCTCATCACGGATGATATTTACCTTAGCATACTTAATAGCAGAGATTGAATCGACCACATGACTGAAGCCAGCGATACCCGTTGCGAAGGTACGACGTACGTCTGTGTCAATAAGTGCAAGCTCTGCAGCCTCATAGAAGTACTTATCATGCATGTAATGTATGAGGTTCAATGTGTTCACATAGACACCTGCCAGCCATTCCATCATATCCATAAAGCGAGGCATAAACTCATCATAGGTCACCACATCACCCTCTATCGGGCGGTAAGCTGGGGCACATTGCTCGCGCGTCTTACTATCAACGCCACCGCTAATAGCATAAACAAGGCATTTCGCAAGGTTCGCACGTGCTCCGAAGAACTGCATTTCCTTTCCTGTCTGTGTAGCCGATACACAACAACAGATAGAATAATCATCACCCCATATAGGACGCATCACGTCATCATTCTCATACTGTATAGAGCTTGTTGAGATGGAAATCTTTGCTGCATAGTCCTTGAAATGCTTCGGAAGGCGTGAACTATAGAGGACAGTAAGGTTCGGTTCAGGTGAAGGACCCATGTTTTCTAACGTATGAAGGAAGCGGAAGTCGTTCTTAGTTACCATTGAACGTCCATCCATTCCTAATCCTGCAACTTCCAAAGTAGCCCATACAGGATCGCCAGAGAACAGTTGATTATAAGAAGGAATACGTGCGAATTTTACCATTCGGAACTTCATTACCAGATGATCGATAAGCTCTTGCGCTTCTTTCTCCGTAAGTGTACCTTCTTGTAAGTCACGTTGAATATAAATATCAAGGAAAGTTGAGATGCGACCAACGGACATTGCAGCACCATTTTGTGTCTTTATAGCTGCAAGATAGCCGAAATAGAGCCACTGAACAGCCTCTCTTGCATCATTAGCAGGCTGAGATATGTCGTAACCATAGATAGATGCCATCTCTTTCATCTCACGTAAAGCCTTTATCTGCATAGATATTTCTTCACGTAAGCGGATGATTTCTTCTGTCATCGTACCATCACCGCAATTGCGAAGGTCCTTTGCTTTCTCGTTGATGAGGAAGTCTACACCGTAAAGTGCTACACGTCTATAGTCTCCAACGATACGACCTCGCCCGTAGGTGTCAGGAAGTCCTGTAAGAATATGGTTGTGTCTTACAAGCTTCATCTCATCTGTATAAGCATCAAAGACGCCATCATTGTGCGTCTTACAGTACTTTGTGAAGATCTCATGAAGCTTTTCTGAGGGTTCATAGCCATAGGTTGTACAAGCTTGTTCTGCCATTTTGATACCACCATAAGGCATAAAAGCACGCTTTAAAGGCTTATCAGTCTGCAGACCGACAACCTTTTCCAACTCTTTTGTCCCTTCTCCGATATATCCAGGACCATAAGCAGTCATACTAGAGACCACCTCTGTCTCCATATCTAAGACTCCTCCTTTAGCACGTTCCTGCTTCTGAAGGTCTTTAAGTAGTCCCCAGAGTTTGTTAGTAGCTTCTGTTGGTTCCTCTAAGAACGAAGCATCACCATCATAACTTGTGTAATTGTCTTGGATAAACTGGCGCATGTTGACCTCATCGAGCCACTTCTCACCAGCGAAATTTCTCCATGCCTTTTGCATAATTGTATGATTCTTGTTATGTGAAAGATTTAATTAAAACGCCTGTAGTTGTTCTTCACAACAAAGCATTACTAAATACAGGGGGTAAAGTTAGGTAAAAAATAATATAATGTCAAGACTTTGAGAGAAATATAATAATGAATTATAGAGATGTAAGTTATGGAATTATACCTACAAATGAGTACTTTATTTGCATACAGATGGGCTAAATCCGTCTGTTTTATATATATTTCAGCTCCTTTTTTATACAGGATGTTCTTATACTTGATAATATATTACAGTCCATTTGGACATCCGCACCACATGTGCTAGGTATCAACACCACATGTGCTAGGTATCAACACCATATGTGCTAGGCATCAACACTACACGTGCTAGGCATCAACACCACATGTGCTAAGCATCAACACCACATGTGCTAAGCATCAACACATTAATGAAAGACGAAGAGATATGTATTATTTCATCATCTTTAAATAGATGATAAGATACCAATTACCACTCAAGACATGAAACATCATCAGGCGGGAACAATGCTAGAACGTAACCTGGAAGCATGAAAAAACAGACAATAGGCACCTGTCTATTGTCCGTTTCACTTACCATTTCTTTATCAATCACTTCATACACATACGTGCTTGGACCACATTTATAATGAAGTCTCCTAACCTCTCGCACTCCTGAATGATGTCCATATACATTGTACCAATGGTATATGTGTACTTATGATCGTTCACATCCGTGATATTCTGCGTACGAAGCTGGCTTCGATAGTTGTTAATCTGATTCTCCATAGTGAACGAACGGTCAACATTTACCTCATTCTTATGCTTGACAAGTACTGCTCCCATCTGCGTCAAGGCATCATCTACCAGTTCGAACATCTGATTGATGTTATCAAACTGAGCCTCTGTAAACTCTTCTTTTGCCGCACGTCTGCGCCCAATCGTACGTGCTATATGCAGGCAAGAGTCACCAATACTTTCAATTTCGCTTATCTCACGTAGCATCTGACGTACCTTCTCCTTCGTGTCATCACTAAGGTGAGCATCGCTGACTTGGTCCAAATACTTTGCAATCTGCACTTCCATATCATCCGAACGGTCCTCATACTTATCAATACGGTCGAAGAGTTGTTCAAAAGCATCATCTTCTTTAATCGTCAGAAGGTCACGAACCATCCCGAACATGTGCTGTGTAAACTCCGCATAAGCATGTATCTCTTTGGATGCTTCCAGCACAGATAGCTCCGGAGTCTTCATGATACCAGCCTGGATAAAGCGTAGACGGAACTCATCATCTTCCTTGTTTGCCTTCGCCTTGATGATCCAACATACCACACGTTCTATCTGTGGGATGAACCAAATGAGGACTGCAGTGTTGCAAACATTGAAACATGTATGGAACATAGCAAGTACAATAGGGAGAATAGTAGCTTTTTGTGCGGCAGACAACGTGGTGCTCTCTGGGTCATAACCCACCATTCGGCACACCATATCGACGAAAGGATAGAACAGACAGAGCACCCAAACAACTCCAAAGACATTGAAAAGCAGGTGGGCAAAGGCTGCACGCCGTGCTTGAGTGTTGGCTCCAAGGGCAGCAAGATTAACTGTTGCCGTTGTCCCGATGTTCTCTCCCATCACCAAAGCAATACCCAGATAAATCGGTAATACACCCGTTGAACAAAGCAAGATAGTGATAGCCATCACCGCAGCAGAGCTCTGTACGATACAAGTGATAAGTGTTCCGATGAGCAAGAAGATGATAATTGTAAGGTGACTACTGGTATCAAACGACTTAAAGAACTCTATAGCAGCTGGATTATGCTCCAGATCGAGTGCCTTACCAGCACTACTCAATAGCACAAGGGCAAAGAAAAGGAAGGCAATACCAAAGAGGAAATCACCCACATAACGGCGTCTCTTACTGTAAATGAGGATGATTCCAAGGAAGAAAGCAGGGAAGACAACCAACGTAAGGTCGACATTGAAGCCCAAAGACATAATCCATGCCGTGAGAGTTGTACCGATATTGGCACCCATAATGACCGAAATAGCCTGCGCAAGGGTAAGAAGTCCGGCATTCACAAAGCTTACCGTCATAACAGTTGTTGCTGATGACGATTGCACAGCACAAGTGATAAAGGTTCCGGTAAGCATTCCCGTGAAACGATTAGTGGTCATTGCACCGAGAATATGGCGTAATTGCGAGCCTGCCATCTTCTGTAAAGCCTCGCTCATAACCTTCATTCCGTAGATTAACAAGGCTAAAGAGCCGAGAATCTTCATAAAAACAATAAGATAGTCGCTTGTAGTCATGAATAAAATATAATGTTATTGACTTTGAATTCAGGGGTTAATTGAATAGTATATCCTATCCTTATATAACTCTATTTTCATCTGCAAATATACGAAAAGACCTCCCTTTCATAAAGAAAAGAGAGGTCTTTTATTTTTGTGTATGCGTTTTTTAACTAAAAAACGAATGCCTTTTCCTACGCACCTTGCTGCTTTACGCCCATTCGAGCCTCAACAACATTCACGACATAGTCGCCCAATTTCTCACACTCTTGTATGATATCCATATACATTGTACCAATGGCATAGGTGTATTTGTGCTCATTTACGTCATTGATATTCTGTGAACGCAACTGGTTTCGATAGTTGTTTATCTCATTCTCTATATTGAATGAGCGGTTAACATCATTATCTTGACGATGTCCAACAAGGATTTTATTCATCTGAGTGAGGGCATCATCCGTCAGTTCGAACATCTGATGCATATGCTCATATTGCTCTTCCGTGAAGTCTTCCTTGCCCTTGAAGCGTCTGTTCTCCGTACGTGCAATGTTGAAACAAGCATCACCGATACTCTCAAGCTCTGATATCTCACGCAGCATAGAGCGTACCTTATCCTTTGTTTCATCACTCAAATGAGCGTTACTTACCTGATCCAGATACTTTGCTATCTCTATTTCCATATTGTCAGAGATACCCTCATACTTCTCAACACGTGTATAAAGCTTATTGAACTTGTCGGCATCTTGTTCAACAAGTAACTCCCTTACCATACCAAACATACGCTGGATACGCTCGGCAAACGACTTGATTTCCTTTGATGCTTCAAGCACTGAGAGCTCTGGAGTCTTCATGATTCCAACCTGAATAAAGTGTAGACGGAACTCGTCTTCGTCCTTGTTTGCCTTCGGCTTGATGATGATACAAACCAGTTTCTCCAAGTATTTGATAGGTCCAACGAGGATAAGCGTATTGGTAACGTTGAACGTTGTGTGGAAAGCAGCAAGCACAAAGCTCAGCTTAGCAGCATTGGCAGCGAAGCCAGGAGCACCCTTTGGCATTGTAACATCATATCCTACCCATCCACAAATCATATCAACGAAAGGATGGAAGACACACAATACCCATACAACACCAAAGACATTAAACACCATATGCGCCATAGCAGCTCGCCGTGCCTGCGTGTTTGCTGTGAGAGCAGCAAGGTTTGATGTCACCGTTGTACCAATATTCTCACCCATTACCAATGCAATACCCTGATAAATAGGCAACACTCCTGTTGAACAAAGAATCATTGTGATGGCCATAATAGCAGCAGAACTCTGTACACACATCGTCAAAACACTACCAATAAGCAGGAAAACAATGGTTGTAATGAAGCTCTGTGGATCAAACTGGCTAAAGAACTGCAGCACAGCTGGCGTATGTCCAAGGTCCATATCAATCCCTGCCTGGCGCAATGTGCCCAATCCGAGGAACATAAAGGATATACCGAAGAGGAAATCTCCTATCAGTTTACGTCGCTTTGAATAGATTAATACGATACCAATGAAGAATGCTGGCCACACAAAATCAGTGATGTTAAACGAGAAACCAGCTGACATGATCCATGCCGTAAGCGTCGTTCCGATGTTTGCACCCATGATAACCGATATGGCTTGCACAAGGGTTAGGAGTCCGGCATTCACAAAACTCACCGTCATTACCGTCGTTGCGGTTGATGATTGTACGGCAGCTGTAATGAAAGTACCAGTAAGAATTCCTGTAAAACGATTAGTAGTCATTGCGCCAAGGACGTGACGCAACTGCGGGCCTGCCATCTTCTGCAAGCTTTCGCTCATTGATTTCATACCGAACATCAGCAATGCCAATGCACCAATGAGCTTAAAAAGTATCCAAACCGACATATATTATATTAATTTGTGATGTATATCTTTTGGGAATCTGCGAAACTTTCTCTAATTTTACCAACTGTTTTAAACAACCGGACGCTATTGTCCGCCGACAAATTAATCCTGATTAGCAATGAAACAAGTACTGCAAATCCGCTGCAAAAATAATAAAAAAACTCAAGAAGTCCCAATGGGAAGTACACTTTCTGACATTTATAAGGAAATTAATCTGCAATTACCTTATGAGCCAGTGAGTGCAAAAGTAAATAATAAGGTAGAAGGATTACACTACCGTGTCTATCATAATAAGGACATAGAGTTCCTCGACTTGCAGTCACCATCAGGTATCCGGACCTACACCCGATCACTGTTCATGGTGCTTTGTAAAGCCGTTCACGACCTCTATGCAGGCAGTAAAGTTGTCATAGACATCCCTGTGTCGAATGGTTATTACTGTAACATAAAGCTCGGACGCCCTATTACGACAGAAGATATAGACCGAATCCGTACTCGAATGCAGGAGATTATCAACGCCAAGATGCCTATTCAGCGTTTTGAAACAACAACTGAAGATGCCATAAAGATATTCACTGCGTTAGGCGATGAGCAGAAAGCGAAGCTCTTACGCAGCAGTGGATCACTCTATAGTGTCTATTATATCCTGGATGATTATAAGGATTATTACTACGGTTCTATGCTCACAAACACCTCACAGTTACGTCTCTTTGGACTGGAACCTTACTTTGACGGTATCCTTCTCCGCATCCCTTCCACACAGGACCCAACCAAATTAGGCGAGCTCGTACGGCAAGACAAGATGTTTGAGGTGTTCAAAGAGCACCACAGATGGCAGAGTATTCTTGGTATAAGGACGGTTGGCGACTTCAATGAAGGCGTAAAGAATGGCTTTTCAACTGACCTTATCAACGTCAGTGAGGCATTACAAGAAAAGAAAATATCACAGATTGCCGACACCATAGCAGAGAAAAAGAACATCAAAGTCGTTCTTATTGCTGGGCCTTCGTCAAGCGGAAAGACCACCTTCTGTAAGCGTTTGTCCGTACAACTCCTGGCAAGTGGAGTGAAACCCGTACAGATTTCTCTGGATGATTACTTCGTTAATCGTCACGAAACACCGAAAGATGAGAATGGAGAACTTGACTATGAGAGCATCTATGCACTGAACATCCCGTTGATAAACGAACAGTTCAATGCGCTCTTCCGTGGTGAAGAGGTGGAGCTACCCAAGTATAATTTCCAGACAGGGACGAGTGAAAAGAGTGGTAAGAAGCTGCATCTTGAAGAGAATAACGTGTTGGTAGTGGAAGGAATCCACGCCTTGAACCCATTACTAACAGAACAAATAGCCAACGAAAAGAAGTTTAAGATCTATGCTTCAGCCCTCACAACCATTCTCTTAGACAATCATAACTACATCCCAACGACGGATAACCGATTGCTACGACGCATTGTGCGCGACTATAAATACCGTGGTTGTTCAGCTGAAGAGACCATCCATCGGTGGCCAAGTGTGCGTGCTGGTGAAAACAAATGGATCTTCCCCTATCAAGAACAGGCGGATGTCATGTTCAATACTGCCATGCTCTTTGAGCTTGCCGTCATCAAACCACAAGCTGAAGAAGTGTTGGAGCAGGTGCCAGAGAACTGTGAAGAATATGCCGAGGCTTACCGTCTGCGCAAATTCCTCAAGTACTTTGCACCGCTACCGTTCCGTGATCTTCCTCCAACATCACTGCTAAGAGAGTTCTTAGGTGGTAGTTCTTTTAAATATTAAACACCCCTTTAAAAGAGCAGGGAGAATGGATACTGTAAAGATTATTCACCTTCCACTTTGCAATAGGTGCTCTTTTGCATTGTAAAAGACGCCCTTTTGCATTGTAAAAGATGCCCTTTTAGCATGCAAAAGGTGCCCTTTTGAGATTCAAAAGGGCACCTTTTACTTTGCCATCTACAATCCTTTGATAATCTGAAGGTTACAAAGTCATTAAAAATTGATTTCTCCTTAAAATGTACTCTGTCGACTTCTCTTTTTTGTAAAGGCTTTTCCAACTTCAAGATTTCAGCCTCTTCCCTCTCTCTTGGGTTTATTAAGAAAGAGGGAACAAGCCTTTATTTCAGTTTACGTTCCAATACTCTGAGCAGGTCAAGAGGATGTTTCTTCATGTCTTTCAGTGAGAAAGCATCGCTCTGCAGATATTCATCCATCTTTGGGAAACGCTCGAAACACGAAAGAAGTGTCTTTTTTGCCGATATACGTATACCTGTTTCAGGAACGTAATAAGTCACAACAACATCGTCACTTTTAAGACAATAAGAGAAAGCTATTGACTCTTCGATGTAAAATGTACTACCACTACTACTATAATCTACTGTAGGAGACATAAATCCAAGTACCTCTTTCCCTTCATAAGTCTGCTCCCAAAAGTACTTATGATTTGTTTTCTTCAGGCTCTTAGGCATCGAAAAGATCTTACAAGCATATAAAGATAAGTATTTAATTTGCTTTCCATCCTTTGTTAACTCCAACTCCTTTGCATCATCAGCTTCGTATTTTGTCTCCTTTCCTGTTGGGGTTGGTGCGATAAACAAGGTTTGTATATTATAAATATTTTGACCATATACACTTGCCATCACCCTTGCTTTCTTAAAGTTAACCAAGTAACCCGACACTTTACTACCATCATTGAGCGTAAGAACACAAGGCAAAGGAGTAAACTTCTCTTTCTCTTTAGCACTAATTGACACAACACCTACCAAGAGCATTAGTAGGGTCAACATGATAACATGAAGCTTTTTCATAACTATTTTTATTTGTTTTAGTTAAAAGTTCTTTTATTAATCCTGCAAAGATATATATAAAATGTGAAACAAAGAAAAATGCATATCGGTTTTATTGGTACTACTTTACAAGTCAAATAATACTATAAATTTAAGAATAGTAGACCAGTAGAAGTCTCTGTCAACATTTAGAGAAAAAAAAAGAAGTGCTCTTTTTGACCTTCAAAAGAGCACTTCTTAATTTACTATTGTCAATCTTTTAGGAAATAGGAAGTTTCCTATTGGATAATAAACTTTCTATATTTATATCACAGTTCTCTCCCCTTACCTGTCCATGAAGAGCCTTTGAAAGATGGAAAGGACATTTTTATTCTTTATCATTGGGAATCAAAATAAGGAGAAAAGAGCCTTTATTTCAGTTTACGCTCCAACACTCTGAGCAGGTCAAGAGGATGTTTCTTCATGTCTTTCAGTGAGAAAGCATCGCTCTCCAGATACTCATCCATCTTTGGGAAACGCTCGAAACACATGCGAAGTGTTTTCTTTGGCCATGCACGTGAACCTGATTCTGGTACAAAATAAGTCACAGCGACGTTGTCACCTTTAAGACAATAAGAGAAAGCTATTGACTCTTCAATCTTCGTACCAGTCCAAGGATTGTAGCTTCTATCAATGGTTGGAGACAAGAGACCTATCACATCCTTTCCTTCATAAGCTACTTGCCAGAAGTAACGATGGCTTGTTGGCTTCAAGTCCTTAGGCATTGTAAACACCTTAGTAGTATAGAGTGAAAGGAACTTCATCGTCTTTCCTTCAACAGTTACCTCAAATTCCTTAACATCATCAGCTGTATATTTTGTGATTTTCCCCGTCATTGAAGGTGATACGAACAGTGTCTGCAAGGCGATAACATTCTGTCCATACATACTAGCCATAACCTTTGTTGTTTTTACATTAAAGATATAACCTGATACTTTGTCGCCATTTTGAAGTGTAATGACACACTGTACGGGCTCTTCCTTCTTGTCTTTAGCATTAATTGATACGACACCTACCAACAACATGAGTAGTGTCAACATGATTACATGAAGCTTTTTCATTATTATTATTATTCGTTTTAGTTGAAAGTTCTTTTATTAGTACTGCAAAGATATATATAAAATGTGGGAACAGGAACAACTGTTAAGGATTTTGTCTATACTATTTATGATTTTAATAATAGATTATCGACCATCATAAAGACAAAAGAAAAGCCCCCTAACCTTTACAAAAGCAAGGTTAGGGGACTTGTTCCTTATTTCTTAATTAGCGGTCGAGCTTCCACGTAACACCGTCCTTAGTGTCCTTAACCTGGAACCCTGCAGCCGCCAAAGAGTCACGAATCTGGTCACTGACAGCCCAGTTCTTCTCCGCTTTAGCCTTAGCACGAAGGTCGAGAACCATATCAACAACCTTGCCATAAGCTTCCTCACGAGCATCATTATTGGCTCCACGCTCATTCTGAAGACCAAGGATATCGAAGGCAAAGAGCTTCATCGTATCCGTCAACTCCTGTAAGTCATCAGCAGAAATCTGTGCCTTATGATCGACAATAGTGTTCACAAGATGACAAGCTTCGAAGAGATTTGATATGACAGCAGGCGTCATAAGGTCGTCATTCATCGCATCATAACACTTCTGACGAAGCCCAGCAACGAACGTCTTTGTATTCTCATCAGATGCAGCAGAAGGCTGAATGCGTGCTAAATCCTCGATACCATTCATCAAACGTTCGTATCCTTTCTCTGCAGCTTGCAGTGCTTCATTGGAGAAATCAACGGTCCCACGATAGTGAGCAGAGAGGATAAAGAAACGAATTGTCATTGGAGAATAAGCCTGAGAGAGCGTATCATGCTTGCCAGTAAAGAACTGTTCAAGCGTAATAAAGTTCCCTAAAGACTTGCCCATCTTCTGTCCGTTGATGGTAATCATATTGTTATGCATCCAATATTTCACCATTTGGTCGCCCTGTGAAGCTACAGCTTGAGCTATTTCACACTCATGATGGGGGAAGATAAGGTCCATTCCACCACCGTGAATATCAAAGTGATCACCCAAATACTTACGTCCCATAGCTGTACACTCGCAGTGCCAGCCAGGGAAACCATTACTCCATGGAGATGGCCAACGCATGATATGCTCGGGCATAGCACGCTTCCAAAGCGCAAAGTCAACCTGATTATGCTTCTCACCGACACCTGCTAACTCACGAGAGTTATTGATCATGTCGCTAAGATTACGCCCAGAGAGGATGCCATAGTGGTGATCCTTATCATATTTCTCCACATCAAAGTAGATACTACCATTGCTTTCATAAGCATAACCATTGGCAAGAATCTCCTTGACAAGCTCCTCCTGCTCAATGATATGTCCCGTCGCATGAGGTTCAATGCTTGGTGGAAGCACGTTAAGAGCACGCATCGCATCATGATAACGGTTCGTATAATACTGCGCAATCTCCATGGGTTCCAACTGTTCAAGGCGTGCTTTCTTCTCTATCTTATCATCACCTTCATCAGCATCATGCTCTAAATGCCCTACATCAGTGATGTTCCGGACATAACGAACCTTATAACCAATATGCTTAAGATAACGGAAAAGAATATCAAACGTTATTGCTGGGCGAGCATGTCCTAAGTGTGGATCACCGTAAACAGTTGGTCCGCAGACATACATTCCCACGTTTGGCGCTGCTATCGGCTGAAAAAGTTCCTTCTTACGATGCAGTGTATTGTAAATAACTAAGTCTTGCATAATCAGTTGTTTATTACTTAATGATGCAAAATTACAAAAATATTGTCAGTCATAACACGCCTATGCTGATTTTTTATTATCTTTGCTTCATATCCACAAGAGATATCAACCAAACTGAAAAAATGAATGTTTAATCAATAAAAAACTTAGGATTATGATTATCACAACAACCCCGACCATTGAAGGTCACCCTATTATTGAGTACAAAGGTATTGTAACTGGAGAGACTATCATCGGTGCTAACGCATTTAAAGACTTCCTTGCAGGCATCAGAGACATCATAGGTGGACGCAGTGGGTCCTATGAAAAGGTGCTTCGAGAGGGCAAAGATACTTCTATACAAGAGATGATCCAACGTGCCGAAGAGCTTGGTGCTAACGCTATTGTGGGTATTGACCTTGATTATGAGACTGTTGGGCAGGGTGGTTCTATGCTCATGGTCACCTGTTCTGGCACAGCTGTAAAAATCTAACCACGAACTTACAGTAAACAATCAGCCTACAAAAACAAAAAGAGGATACGCTTTTAGAGGCGTATCCTCTTTTCTTATACAACCCTTTAACACTATGAGAAATATTCATACTTATCTGATTTCGTTTTAATAATACGCCTCAGCTCTGTTTTTTACCACTACTTTGAATGCGCCAACATACGCCTTGCAGTTCTATATCATACGCCTTATCATTCTGTAACCATTATGATTTCTTATTCCCACCATGATCAGGCGAACATGAGACATGTGCTTCAGCCATACGAAGCACTGTCTGAAACAAGTAAAAGCATAGACAAAAAGACTCCCAAACCTTTCTATAGGCTTGGGAGTCCATATGCTATGCACGTTCCTTATGTTTTATATTAGAACGTTTCCTTTATTATTCATCAAAACCAATTGGGCGAAACTGATGCTGTTCTTCACTATATACGAAGCCTGCATCATGTAGACGAGACTTAAGTTTATCAACATCTTCGCCGAAATTATAACAGAGTGATTCCAAAGAATCAAACTCTTCATCACGCAGTAGCATGTTTGCACTACTTACAAGGATCGCTGGATCCTGTGGTAACTTATCCATATTCTTTATTCTATTAACTTACTTCATTGATTCACTTACAAACTGTAGAGGGAGAAGTTCCTTTACTGTATTGATAACATAGACGCCTCCTGTACCATAAAGAAGGATACGGATGGGCTGTTTGTATCGATCTTCTATCTCTAAGATTACCTGTCGACAGGCTCCGCAAGGAACTATCGGATCGTGCATCAACCCGTGCTCATTACGGGCAGCAATGGCAAGAGCCGTTACAGGTTGGTCTGGATAATTTGACTGTGCAGCGAATATTGCAGAACGTTCAGCACATAATCCCGATGGGAATGCAGCATTTTCCTGATTAGCACCCATAACTTCCTTGCCATTGGCAAGGCGTAAAGCAGCCCCAACCTGAAAGCGACTATAAGGGGAATAGCTGTTCTCTGTAGCCGCTATAGCTGTCTGAATAAGATGTTGATCATCAGCAGATAGTTCATCAAAAGTGCCGAAACCAATCTTTATACTTAGGTCTATTGTCTTCATTTATGTATTTGTCTTATGACTGGGAGACTGATAAGTTAATTACTCATCAGCTCATAACATCCTATATCCGGCTTATTATCACGTGGCTTACCATCATGATCTTTCGCAAAACGAGTATCATTCAGGACCTTACCAGCATCAATAGCTGCCGATTTCTCTCCATCTTTTAGCTTCAAAAGGTGGAAGTTGAAACGCTGTTTGTCTGCATCAACCATAACAAACTGTTTCTCACCACCTGATGGATAATCCTTCGTATTCTCCCATATCACATCCATAAAATGGGTAAGTAACGTTGTATCCTTAGGCTTATCAGTGCGTAATATACAATGATCAAACTGATAGTTAGCCATCATATTATCCCTATTATCAACCATCACAACGTCATCAGCGTACCCTGTAATCAAAGAGTTTACGATATCAAAGCTCTGTAAAGCATACTCCTTGTCGCCCAAATGATTGCTGATACGGAGTGCAGCCCCACGGTTTCCATCGAAAGGATAGAACTGAGCAAAGGTACAATGTGTTAACGTTGTCTTACCACCAAGGAAGGAAGCACAATCCATTAGCGTGTTGGAAAACTGAGTGTTATAAGCTTCAACCGTACTACTTACCGTCTGTAAACCATATCCTTGACAGTTATGGATAGTAGAGTTAGCAAGCAAAAGCTTCTGTTGTCCTGTATTTGAACTGTCACAAACAATACCATCATAGGCAGAATGAAGATCAGTATACATGAGAACATTGTCGTAACTGTCCTTATGGAAGTGTATTCCCCTCCACTGTCCGCTCACACGATCATATGGAAGATAAGAGAACATCCAGTCAAGACGATCGCCACGAAGCGTCACAGGGTTATCAGCCGTACCCTCACAACGTAATGTACCGTGTACGTCTATAGCAGCTTTGTTGGAGAAATAAAGTGTTGTTCCTGCTGGAATGGTCAGTGTTGCACCAGCAGTAACCCTTAACGTGTCCTGTAAAACAATAGGCTTTGAGCCTGTAAGAGTCGTATTCGTAGTCACGTTTAATCCTTTCAGTAGCTCTGCATCCCAACTATAGACATTGAGGTTCACCTTCTGTTGTACCCCACTCTCAAGCGTAAAGATGAGGTTATCCTTAATCTGTTGTGGGGTAGTAGCACTATTAATAGGCGATGTCATTTCTACAAAGACCCGAATACTATCCTTATTACGCACCTCAAGATTGTTTGCCTGATAGCCATTAGAAGCATCGAGACTTATCCCATCGACATTCACACGAAAACCTGTCTGGTTTCCTTGTGCCAATCTTACATTTGCCAAACGCAATCCATCACCAGAGTTATTATAGACCCAAAAGGTTTTCGTTGGTGTTGGAACGTTCGAGAATGTAGTATCAAGTCGCAGTGTATCTGTCGAAAAAGACAGAAGATTACCAGTTGATGTTGAGAAAGAATCATCATCGGAACATGCTGCCATCATCACGACGGATGCAAGAAGGAATAATATAGTTAATTTCTTCATCATATATCTTTTAGTTCTTAACTAACGGTATTGTAAAATGTTTATTGCACAATCCGTCTTATTCCAAGTCAACATGTTCTACACTAATCTCATCATTAAGAAAGATACGAGCACTCTCTTTAAACTTCTCAGGATTCTCGGTTGTAAGATACTTCACAGTACCATGCTTCGTACAACGACGCTCCATGTCTGGATGACGATGAAGGTAATCCTGAAGACTTTCGGCAACATACTCTCCCTGTGGGACTATTTTTACCCCACGCGGCACATGCTTCAAAATCTTCGACATCAGTATAGGGTAATGAGTACAGCCAAGAATGACTGTATCTATTTCAGGGTCAAGGCGCATAATATGGTCAATACGCTTCTTAACAAAGTAATCAGCTCCAGGGCTATCTGCTTCATTGTTCTCTATAATCGGGACCCACAAAGGACAAGCTACACCTGTTACTTTCACATCTGGCCATAACTTCTGAATCTCCATATTATAGCTATGACTCTTTACTGTTCCCTCTGTTGCTAACAAACCTACATGCTGTGAATGGGTCAGTTTACCTATAATTTCAGCTGTAGGACGAATGACTCCCAGCACTCTTCTGTTTGGATCAAGCTTCGGGAGATCATTCTGCTGTATGCTACGGAGAGCCTTTGCGGATGCCGTATTACAACCCAAAATAACCAACTGACAACCTGACTCAAAGAGTTTCATAACAGCCTGACGCGTAAACTGATATACAACATCAAAGGAACGTGACCCATAAGGTGCACGAGCATTATCCCCCAGATAGAGATAATCGTACTCTGGGAGAAGCTGACGAATGCCATGTAAGATTGTCAGACCGCCATAACCAGAGTCAAAAACCCCAATAGGTCCAGGTGCATGTGAATAGTTTGTCATTATCTTTTTACCCTTTCACCTTACTTAAGCACAGCAATGAGTGCATCTGTGATATCCTCTCCCTTCGCTGTATCCACATACAGAAGAGTATTATTATCTGAATTGAGAATGAAAGCATAACCACTTTCCTTACCCATCCCACGAACTGTTGCATCAAGTTTTCTGCGCACAGGAGCATAAATATCATCTTCTGCTTTCTTTAATAAGCGTTCTGTCTCCTTACGGAAAGCCACATTACGGTCCATCAGTTCTTCTAATTCGGCCTGTCTTTTACGAAGAATAGATGGCTCTAACTTACGTTGCACATCAAGAAATTCCTCATAACGACTATTAAAATCGTCAGCAGAACGCTTCGCTTCGGCATCATATTTTGCTTTTAAATCATTATAACTACGTGTCGCCGCAGCATAGTCTGCCATCGCATGCAATACTTTGTCATAACTAAAATAAGCGAATTTCAATACTGGAACCGTTTGCTGAGCAGCTGCCATAAGCGGCAACAACACCATCGCAAAGGACAAGAATAATTTCTTCATCATATGTATTTTATGTCTCTGAATAAAAAAAGGTCATCGCAAGAATATAAACTCATGCGGTGACCTCACCCTATCTCTTACTTTATTAATATTAAGGTAAGAGAATAAATGACGGGGCAAAGGCACCCGTTCTCACTTTTACTTCATCTTAGCCAGCTGGGCCTTAACCTCTGCTGTGATATCCTTGCTAAGTGCTTCATTGATATACAATGGCTGGCCTGCTGCCTTTTCCATAATATAAACATAGTTACCAGCCTTAGCAACTGCTGCAATAGCATTACGAACCTTCTCAAGAACAGGGCCAAGTTGCTTCTGCTGCTCCTCATTGAAAGCCTTCTGGTTGTCCTGAGCTGTCTGCTGGATCTTGTTATACATATCCTGTAAGTTCTTCTCTGTCTCGGCCTGCTTTGTTGCATTCATTGTGCTCTTAGACTTATCATAAGCATCTGCCTGACGCTGAAGTTCTGCCTGCATATCTTCAAGTTGCTTCTGATATACTTTACCTTTAGCCTCCAACTTACTCTGAACAGCTGTAGCCTCTGGAAGAGATTGGAGAAGAGCCTGTGAATCTAAGTGACCAAACTTCTGTGCAAACAATGTCATCGGTGCACAGAGCATCAACATTAAAAATAACTTTTTCATTTTTCTTATCGTTTTAATTGTTTATAAATTCGTTACTGATTTGAATAACCAAGCTTCTGTAATACTTCATTGCTGATATCAACCTTAGGTGATCCATAGATTATACCAGCAGAATTGCTAGAACGATCAATAACAAGACTATAGCCACGCTGGTCAGCGATGTCCTTAACTGCATTATAGATTTCATCTTGTATTGGGGTTATCAAGCTCGTACGTTTCTTAAAAAGTTCACCTTCAGGACCGAAATACTTTCGCTTGAGGTCTGAAGCTTGCTTTTCTTTTGCGACAATAGCCTCTTGTTTTTTCTTCTTTTGTTCTTGAGAAAGGAAAACAACTTCGTTCTGATAGTTCTTATACATTGTAGAAGCTTCCGTATTGAGAGCCTCAACTTCAGCTTGCCACTTCTTACTGACTTGATTTAACTGTTCGTTAGCACGCTCATAAGCAGGCACATTACGGAGAATATACTCCATATCAATTAGTGCAAACTTCTGCGCAGAAGCTGACAATGGCAAAAGAGTAAAAAGGTAAAGAGGTAAAACATACCTCAATACTTTGCTCAATATTTTCTTTTTATTCATCATCCTTCTATATTTAATTATAAAGCTCTATATCCTTTTTATACAAATTCTCTTCTTAATGTTCAGCGACTAAACATGAAAGTCTATTCCATTAAAACTCTTGTCCAAGGATGAAGTGGAATTGACTTCCACCTTTCTGACCAAAGACTTTATCGAATCCATAAGCCCAATCAATACCCATCAATCCAACCATTGGGAGGAATATACGTACACCAATACCTGCTGAACGTTTCATATCAAATGGATTGAACTTACTTGTTTCTGTCCATGCATTACCAGCCTCAACAAATCCTAATCCATAGATGGTAGTATTACCCAAAAGGAACGGATAACGAAGTTCGAGTGAGAAGCGATCATAAGCATAGCCCTCTGCACCATAAGGAGTAAGAGAACCATTCTCATAACCACGCAAACCGACATTTTCTTCTGCATAGCCTGTAGAATATCCACTCATACCATCACCACCCATATAATAGGTTTCAAACGGACTCTTCTTATGTTTATTGTAGCTTCCTAACAAACCAAATTCAACTCGTGTTACCAAGACAAAGCACTTCTGTCCATTTGTCAGAGCAGTAAAAGTACGAGCCTTAAACTTCCACTTATGATACTCTACCCAACGATATTTCTCTTGTTGTTCTTTTGAATAGGTTGGAGAATTACGATCCGTTGCCAAGTGTGCATAGTCCTTACCATCCCACTTTGACCAAGGCGGAGTTATCGTCAGTGATACAGTAAAGTCAGAACCACGACGTGGGAAGAGTTGGTTATCTGTTGACGTACGATTGAGCGAAACGTTTAAATTAAGGTTATTTGCTGAACCATTTGACATTATGAAATAACGCCAATTACGCAACATATAACGTTGATATTGCAATTGTAGAGAAAGTGTAAAGTAGTCATCAGGCCAGTTCAAACGCTTACCCCAACCAACATAGATACCCAACAACTTCACATACTTATCAGGATCATAATAGTTCTGGTAATTATTATAATTATAATTGCCATATCCATACAGGTAATTATTATAATTATTCATGTAAGCACTATTATAATAATTGCTTGAAACATCGGTCTGCTTAGAATAAGATACACCAACACTAAACTGAATAGGACGCTTACCGCCAAGCCAGTTAGTTGAATACTGTGCATTATATGACTGATAGTAAGTACCGTTTGTCTGTGCTCCCAATGATAATGTTTCACCATCTCCAATAGGCAGAATACCTCGATGTTCACGATTTCTACGGAAGAGGTTTGCCATTGAGAAGTTGTTCAACTTCAAACCAACTCGGCCTATAACACCTGTCTGTCCCCAGCCTAGCGAGAGCTCTACCTGGTCATTTGACTTCTGCTTAAGGTTGTAATTAATATCTACCGTACCGTCTTCGTAATTTGGCTTTGGTACTGGATTGATAGCTTCAGGGTCAAAATGTCCCATAGATGCTAACTCACGTGCGGAACGTTGGAGAGCTTCTTTCGAGAAGAGATCACCAGGCTTTGTACGCAACTCACGACGTACAACATTCTCATAAAGACGGTCATTACCATTAATCGTCACTCGATTGATATGCGCTTGCTGTCCTTCATAGATACGCATCTCAAGATCTATCGAGTCACCCACAATATTTACTTCCGTCGGTTGAAGGTTATAGAAGAGATAACCATTGTTCCAATAAGCATTACCAACGGCATCTTCATCCTGAGAAAGACGTTTATTCAAATAAGTTTGATTATACACATCACCCTTCTTCATATCAAGAAGACGTGAAAGATAATCGCTCGAATAAACTGTATTTCCCACCCATGTAATATTTCGGATATAATACTTCTTACCCTCATCAACTTTTACATAGACATCAACATGCTTTGGATCAACATTCCATACACTGTCTTTCAAGATCGTTGCATCACGATATCCATACTCGTTGTACTTCGTAATAAGATTTTTCTTATCTTCCGTCCAACGCTCTGGAGTGAACTTTTTCGACTTTAGAATGTTCTCTAACTTACCTGCTTCATGGGTCTTAGTAAAAGCACCTTTAGTGAATAATGTACCTTTAATCTTATTATCAGATAAATGTTCATTACCCTCAATGATGATTTGACGTACCTTTAACTTCTCCTTTTTATCAACATCGATATCAAGAATAACCTGATTCTTGTTAAGAACATCATCCCTTTGCCGAATCGAGATAACAGCATTCTTATAACCCTTATCGTCAAAATACTTCTTAGCAAGTACTTTTGCGCGGTCAATCATATTCGGAGTTATCTGTCCACCCTTAACAAGTCCCAGCTTTTTCTCCATATCTTCTCTTTCACTCTTCTTCAACCCATTGTAATTAATGGTAGAGATTCGTGGACGAGGAGAAAGATGAATCTTCAAATAAATATTATCTCCAACGATAGAATCAGCTGTGATAGAGACATCAGAGAAGAGACCATGCTTCCAATAACGCTTCACAGCATCAGTAATGGCAGTGCCAGGCACCTCTATCTGCTGCCCGACACTAAGCCCCGATATACCTGTAAGAACATAGTCTTCATAACCATCAATACCTGTCACAGCTAATCCAGCCAACTTATAAGTATGTGGATTACCTCCATAACTGATATCTGGGTTTACGATTTTCTCTTGTGCCCTCATTGTAATACTCATTCCAGAGGCGAGAGCAAGGAGTATCAATACCTTATTTATATTAGTCATCTATCGTGTAACTTATTTATTTTCATTTTCAATTTGTTTCTCTGTCTTTCCGAAACGGCGTTGCCGCTGCTGGAAACTTCCAATAGCCTTATGCAGATCCAGCTCATCAAAGTCTGGCCAATAAGTATCACAGAAGTAAAGTTCAGAGTAAGCAATCTGCCATAACAGATAATTGGAGATACGCAACTCACCCCCTGTTCTTATCAGCAAGTCGGGATCTGGCATAAAATTAGTCTGTAGGTGACGACTAATAACATCTTCTGTTATCATTTCTGGCTGAATAAAGCTGCTACTATCTAGCTGATGTTCTACAATAATTTCCCTCATTGCCTTCGTAATCTCCCAACGTGCACTATAGCTTAAGGCTACCACCATGGTCATTGCTGAGTTATTTGCGGTATGTTCTTCCGTCTCATGCAGTTTATTCTGTACCTCTTGTGGCAAACGTGCGATATCGCCAATCACTCGAAAACGCACATTATTCTTCATAAAAATTTCGTCCTCCAGCGATGTAAGAACCAGTCCCATCAAGGCAGCTATCTCATCAGAAGGACGACTCCAGTTCTCAGTAGAGAATGTATAGAGCGTTAAATACTTCACGCCAAGCCGAACACACTCAGAAGTGATACGACGAACCGTATCCACTCCAGCCTGATGACCATATGAACGAGGCTTATTTCGTTCAGTTGCCCAACGCCCATTACCATCCATGATGATAGCTATATGCTCAGGTATTCGCGTCATGTCTATTCCTTCTGTCATATATTTGAAGAGATAACCTTTTCTTTCGTTTTACTTATTATCGTCCATAGCCTGTCTATTCATCCTCATTGTGACATGTACGACACTTTGCCGAGAAGCTATACGAGAATGTTAGCTGAAGTGTTGAGTAACAATCAGTATTCTTAAAGAGCCCACTACTTTTTATACCATAAGGATCTTTCTGACCATCTAACTCATCACTAAGAGAGAAATGCATAGCCCATTCCAACCCAATATTCGTCCGTTCCCCAATCTTGTACTTAACTCCTACTCCAATAGGAAGATTAGCCGTAAATGCAGATTTACGATCCCCATTATCTATCTTCACATACGTTGCGCCCAATCCTATTGTTACATAAGGAGACAAACGCTGAGCACCACGATAATCATGACCTGTCCCATATGGGAGAAAATTATACTCATAAGCCAATCCTACATCGACTAAAGAGTTATTAAAAGTATAGGGAGCTGATGCAAACCTTGGATAATATGTCTTCACATCAGCTGAAGAACCTTTCATCTTCCCAAACGAAACATTCATTTTAAACCCCATATAAGGACTGAGATTGTATCGTGCAAGTACAGTCCCCATTGGTTGTAAATCTTTAAAAAGTGAACTATTAAAGTCACCAAGATACCCCATCATTCCGACACCAGCACCAATCTCCATCTTATATTCAGGATCTGTCTGTGCCAATACCGGTACAGAGCTAAACAGAATAAGAAGACTTATGACACTTCGCCTCATAATTGAGTCCTTTCATTTATTATTCAGTAGCACTGCTCAGATTAATATCCCATGCCACTCTATTTAACCTTCCACGCCACACTTTACTACCACTAATAATCCAAACAAACTGTTTATTATCAACAGTAGCAGCAAACGTATTGCCAAGACGTACATCTTTAGGATACGAGAAGGCAGCATCACTCATCCAAGTGATACCTCCATCACGTGACAAAAGCATCTGAGCCGCCTCGTTACTTGCCGTTAAGCCCATTGCTAAAGCTGCATTATCATAACGAACAACCGTAAGATGCTTGTACACTGGTAACAAATATCTGCTCATGTTACTTTCAACAAGAGTCCACTGATTAGCAATACTGGAAGTATTACTATCTGACAACCTTGTCCACACAACGCTTTTTCCCGTAGCGGTTTGCCCTACAAGCATCACATGACTAACATTCTCATTACCCGTTGCTGATGAAAGAACATAACTAACGTTGGTTACTGGCAGATAAGATGCATCACTGTCGAGCGATTCATTTGCCCATGTCAATCCACCATCCTTTGATACAACAAGTTTATCATTAGTGGTAAGAGCAAATAACTCTGAAGATGAAGCAGCTACAAGTTGCTTAAGATTACCATTTGTCGCAACCACAGTCCAAGCGTTACCATCAGTTGAGGTCAGCACCTGATTGTTATCAACCGCAAAAAGTTTACTGCCCTGTGACAAGATTCCCTTATAAGCATTTGCAGAGAAAGTCTTATTAAGTCTCACCCAACTGTTACCATCTGTTATTGACGTTGCATATCCAACAGTCTGTGAACCATTTGTTCCAAAGACAAATAACTTGTCTCCAACACTCAGAGACTTCATTGTAGTCAGACTTGCAAAGTTACTATTATCACGCATTGCTGTCCAAGTAAAGATATTACCCTTCTGTTTATGAGCATTTACTGAGATTCTATAATCACGATAACTGTCTCCTGAAGCAGAATACACACGGAACTTTATTGGTTGTGTAAAGTCCAAAGAGTCATTCTCCGAATAGTAATACTGCTTACCATCCTTATTAGACGTGAAGACAACTGTTCCAAAATTCTTCGTTGAAACCTTTGTCAACACATGTGCAACATCTGTCCCATAGGGCAAAGAATCTGGATTATATATTAATCCTTGCGCCTGATCAATATAAAACTTGACCTTACTTGCATTGAATTTCTTTTTATAAACACTATCCCGACCATCCTTTGTAACAGTATCACGGACCTGTGTTAGCTGTCCTAAAGAGAAAGCCGTTATCGATGTGTCGTTATAAGTTGTTGTCTTGTTATCACTTTCATCTTTCAAACATGAAGACAACGTGAATGTGGTCAACATAAGAGCCACAAGGAAATATATCTTATTACTCATCAGATACTAATTAATGAATTTAACTGCAAATATAATCAGAATTCTTCAGAATAAGCTTCTTTTACGAGGTTAATTATGCAAAATATTGAAATTCCACTTGATTTTTTAAGTTTGTTTAGGATTAAAAAAGAAGACAGTGCGATCTACTCACACAGTCTTCCTTACAGAAACTTAACGAATATTGCTGAATGTCAGCGCTATAATACTGAGAATTGTCATAACCATGACACCTCCAAGTAATAGCATCGTCTCGGAATCTAATAACATGTTTCTATGATTTAAATACTATACTAAAAGCTAACCATTCGTTGGTTGCTGTTCAAAAGATGGTACAAAGATACAGACAACCAAGACATTATCCTCACTTCTGCAGTAAGTATTCATACTTTAATAACTTATTTTGACTTACATCAAAGTATCAAGCACGACAAAAACACCTACAAAAACACCAAATTTATAACAAAAAAAACTCCTACTCGCAGTAATGTGAGTAGGAGTTATCATTATTTATTCAGAAGTTCTTCTGAGAAAATTAGAGCTGTGGACCAGCTGCTACAAGAGCCTTACCAGCCTCGTTGTTCTCATACTTCTTGAAGTTCTTGATGAAACGAGCTGCGAGGTCCTTAGCCTTCTCTTCCCACTGAGCTGCATCAGCGTAAGTGTCACGTGGATCGAGGATCTCAGTTGCAACACCTTCGAGCTTTGTAGGAACAGTGAAGTCGAAGAAAGGAATCTGCTTTGTTGGAGCAGCGTCGATTGAGTGGTTCAAGATAGCGTCGATGATACCACGAGTATCGCGGATAGAAATACGCTTGCCTGTACCGTTCCAACCAGTGTTAACTAAGTAAGCCTTAGCGCCACTCTGCTGCATCTTCTTAACCAACTCCTCAGCATACTTTGTTGGATGGAGCTCCAAGAATGCCTGACCGAAGCAAGCAGAGAATGTTGGAGTAGGTTCTGTGATACCACGCTCAGTACCAGCCAACTTAGCTGTGAAACCAGAGAGGAAGTAATACTTAGTCTGCTCTGGAGTCAAGATTGATACTGGAGGAAGTACACCGAATGCATCAGCTGAAAGGAAGATTACCTGCTTAGCAGCTGGACCCTGTGATTCAGGACGCTGGATGTTCTTAATATGATAGATTGGGTAAGAAACACGAGTATTCTCAGTTACGCTCTTATCAGCGAAATCAATCTTACCATTCTTATCAACAGTTACGTTCTCGAGGAGAGCATCACGTGTGATAGCACCGTAGATGTCTGGCTCTGACTCCTTATCAAGGTTGATAACCTTAGCATAGCAACCACCTTCGTAGTTGAAGATACCCTTATCATCCCATCCGTGCTCGTCATCACCGATGAGCTTACGCTTTGGATCGGTAGAAAGAGTTGTCTTACCTGTACCAGAAAGACCGAAGAAGATAGCAGTATTCTCGCCGTTCATGTCAGTGTTAGCAGAGCAGTGCATAGAAGCCATACCCTTCAATGGCAAGAAGTAGTTCATCATAGAGAACATACCCTTCTTCATCTCACCACCATACCATGTGTTAACGATTACCTGCTCCTTAGTTGTTACGTTGAACATAACGCAAGTCTCTGAATGAAGACCGAGCTCCTTCCAGTTCTCAACCTTAGCCTTAGAAGCATTGTAAACGATGAAGTCTGGCTCCTGATCGAAGTCTGCCTCTGACTTTGGACGGATGAACATGTTTGTTACAAAGTGAGCCT
>ERZ772932.278-NODE-278-length-30151-cov-10.616992_pt1 | contig 30151 bp, 25 predicted proteins | sample MGYA00511684_ERZ772932 | MGnify/ENA primary metagenome ERZ772932 (study PRJEB29015, sample SAMEA2738078) | human oral metagenome | biome: human oral; feature: human-associated habitat; material: saliva | place: China | collected 2210 ...
CACCGTCCGTTGGCTCTCCCCCTTCGGGAGCGCCCGCGATGCCCGAACCCGAGTCGTCTTCCCCGCATGCTCCGGACGCCTCCGCCCCCGCCGGCCTTCAGGATGGCGCACAGTCCAGCTCCTACGCCCCCCGGTCCTCATCCGCGCCGGTCCCGACTCCGGCCTCACCGGTCACCTCCTCGACGTCGCCGGTGCAGTCCCGTTCCGCTCCTGCTGCGCAGGCGCCCGACGAGGCGCCCCTGGCCACCGTCCACCGTCTGCGCGCCCTGCCGGAGATTCCCGGCGGGGCCGCGTCCGCTCCGGCGGCTCCCCAGTCCTTCCAGCAGGCGCCCTCCTCCCCGTCCCCGCAGGCGCCGGGGGCCGGCAGCGCACCACGCGTCCCCGGCGCCCCGGAGACCACCGCCGGAACCCCCGGCTTGGCCCCCGTCACCTGGGAGGGGACGGCGTCGAGCCCCTTCAGCCCGGGCCCGCCCCCCGAGGAGCCCAGCGCCTCGAGCGCCCCACCCGAGGACGAGTCCACCTGGGCGCCGTCGGGCATCGCCGGCTCGCGCCTGGCCGCCGCCATGGCCGCCGCCCGCGCCGCTGCCCAGGAGGCCGACACCGACTCCCTGGCCGACGACACCCCCAGCGAGGACGACCCCGATGCCGAGGACGCCGGCGTCGTCGGGCTCGAGGTCGTCAAACGGATCCTTGGCGCCCAGGTCATCGAAGAGGTCACCGTGACCCAGGAAGGACGCTGACATGCCCGCCGTCTACGAAGGCGCCGTCCAGGACCTCATCGACGAGTTCGGCGAGCTGCCCGGCATCGGCCCCAAGTCCGCCCAGCGCATGGCCTTCCATGTGCTCGCCGCCGACGCGGCCGCCGTCGAGCGCCTCATCGAGGCCCTGCGCGCCGTCAAGGCCAAGGTCCGCTTCTGCGAGACCTGCGGCAACATCGCCGAGGCCCCCCAGTGCGCCATCTGCCGCGACCCCCGCCGCGACCAGCGCGTCATCTGCGTCGTCGAGGAGCCCAAGGACGTCGTCGCCATCGAGCGCACCCGCGAGTACCGGGGGCTCTACCACGTGCTCGGCGGCGCCATCGACCCCATCAACGGCGTCGGCCCCGACGACCTGCGCGTGCGTGAGCTCTTCAGCCGCCTGGGAGACGGCGAGGTCGAGGAGGTCATCCTGGCCACCGACCCCGACGTCGTCGGCGAGGCGACCGCCGCCTACCTCACCCGCATGCTGCGCACCATGGCCGTGCCCGTCTCCCGGCTCGCCTCCGGCCTGCCCGTGGGCGCCGACCTGGAGTACGCCGACGAGGTCACCCTCGGGCGTGCCTTCGAGGGCCGACGCCGCGTCGAGGACTGACCGCCCCTGCGCTCCTTCGCTGCTCGCGCCGGGCCGGGCGTCTTTCGCGGTCCCAGCAGAAATGCTGTCGGGCTACGCGAAGAATGCCCGGCTGGGTCAGGCTGGGTCAGGCCAGGCGCACGCCGCGCGGCAGCTTGCCGGCCGGCACCTGCAGACGCCTGCTCGCCGTCACCACGCCGCCGGCCCCCAGAGTCATGAGCACCACGAGGCTCGCGGGCCAGAAGACCAGGTGCTTGGCCACGGGAGCTTCGTCGTCGCGCCTGCTGGAAGGAGCGTCGGAGGAGTCCTTCCAGTTCTTACAGAAGTTGCTGACGACCCGATCGGGCTTGGGGTCGCGCAGCTCGTCGGTCCACGAACCCGTGGCCTCCAGCGGGGAGTAGCTGCTGCGGTGGCCCCAGCCGTTGAGCTGACGGGGCGCGTGGGCGGTGGCGTCCCCCAGGATGATGAACGGGTTGGGGGCCAGCATCCACCAGATCCGATCGGTGTGGGTGACCTCCTCGACCGAGACCTCGGGGTCGGTCTTGCACACGAGCGTGCCGTTGGTGGATTTGTCGTAGTCCAGGCTGTAGGTCACCAGTGTCTGGTTGCCGACCGCCAGGGGTGAGCTGATGGCCATGAACAGTGGAGTCCCGACGACGAGGGCGGCCACCGCGAGGTAGGTCAGGACCGCCGAGGCCGAGGGACGCGCCGCCAACGCCGAGAAGCCCAGGCCGATGGCGCACACCGCCCCCAGGGTGAAGACGAGGATGACCAGGTGGGCGAGGAGCGCCTGCCAGTGCGAGCCGCCCGCGACCGTCAAGCCGATGAGGAAGGGCACCGCCACCCCCAGGAAGGCTATTGCCGCCACCCAGGCCGCCAGCAGCTTGCCGACGACGATCTCCCGGCTGCGCAGGGCCGTGGCCTGCAGCAGCGCCAGGGTCGCGTCGGCCCGGTCACCGTTGATGGAGGTCGCCGACAACGTGGGAGCGACGATGAGCCCGATCCCCAGCACGAAGCAGACGACCAGGTCATAGAGGGACAAGAGATACTCCGTGTTGGAGCTGTTGGGCATCTGCACCTTGACGGTGATCACCAGCCCGCCGCACAGCAGGATGAGGACCGCCAGCCAGATCCCCAGCATGATGCGCCAGCGCGTGGCCCTCACCCGCTGGCGCAGCTCGAGCACCATGATGGTGCGCACACCGGTCCAGGTCATCGGCGTTCTCCTTCCAGAGCCAGGTAGGTCTCCTCCAGGGTTCCGGACAGCGGGGCGAAGGAGACGACCTCCACCCCGGCCTCAACGGCCTCGCGCAGCAGGCGGGCCGCGGCCGCGTCGTCGGCGACCGGCAGGCGCACGGCGCCGTCGTCCTCCGCCGTGACCGGCAGCTGCGCGGAACGTGTCCACCGGCCCAGTCGCCCGGCGTCCAGGGCCCGCATCCGCCAGGTCCGCTGTATCGGAAGCGGGGCTGCGGTGCCCGAGCCCGCCTGGCCGGGCGCCGGGCCCCAACCCGGCGGCGAGGCGACGGCGGTCCCGTGGGACATGAAGACGACGCCGTCGACCATCTCCTCCATCTCCGTGAGGATGTGGCTGGAGAGCAGGATCGTGGTGCCGCCCGAGGCCAGGTCGCGCAGCAGGACGCGCAGGTCGGCGCGCGAACGCGGGTCCATGCCGGCGGCCGGCTCGTCCAGGAGCAGAACCTTGGGGGCGTGGATGAGGGCGCGGGCCAGGCCCAGGCGCTGCTTCTGGCCGCGGGACAGGACCCGGGCGGGCGTGCGCGCCATCTCCTCGAGGTGGACCAGGGAGAGCATCTGGGCGGCTCGGGGGCGGGCGGCGTCGGCGTCCATGCCCTGGGCGGCGGCGAAGGTCAGGAGGATCTCGGTGCAGGTCAAGGAGTCCCAGGTGCCGAAGGCGTCGGGCATCCAGCCCACGGCGCGGTGGACCTCGCGCGACTGGGTCACCGGGTCCAGGCCCGCCACCCGGATCGTTCCGTGGTCCGGGGCCAGGAGGGCCGCCAGCATGAGCAGCAGTGTGGTCTTGCCGGCGCCGTTGGGGCCGACCAGACCGGTGACGGCGCCACTGGGCACCGACATGTCCAGCTGGTGCACCGCCGGCGCCTGCCCGAAGAAGCGGGTGAGCTGGGAGACTTCAATGCTCATGCGGCCAGGCTACGTCGTCGGCGCGGGGCCGGTGGGTGTGAGCGGGGTGGCTCTCGGGCCCGCCTCACGTCGACACTTCGACCAAAACTTCAGAAACGACGCGGCTCCGGGTCGATTCTGAAGATTCTGTCGAAGTGTGTGGGGAGGTCTGCGTGTGGCGGCGGATCAGGTACCGGGTACGTACCATGTGGCTCGCGGGTCTCGAGGTGACTGGCCTCTTCTCTCCACCAGTCCTTCTTCGCTCAGTGTCTTGAGCCACCGCAGGACCGTAGGGCGGGATACGTGGACGCCCGATGCGATCTCTCCTGTGCCCAATGGCCCGGTGCTTCGCAAAAGCGTGACGATCTCGAGCGAGCCGTGAGGCAGTCTCTCAATGACGTCGCTCGAGATGGCCGACGTCGCATCCAGCCTCACGATGACGCTGGTTGAGGTCTGACGATAGTGAGGGTCCGCGAGACCGGCTCGGCGCATGTCGTCAACCATGCGCCTAATGCCCTCGCCGAGTTCCTGCGTGATCCCGAGGTCCGCGCATACCCTCGCGATGCGCGGGTTGCGTGCGTATCGCGCGATCTCGAGTGGGCGACTCGGATCGCTCATCCCGGGAAAACGGCCCGGACTGGAAACCTCGATGCGGTGGGGGAAGATCGACACGCGGATGTGGTCCCCGGCCATCGAGTAAGAGCGGTGGACGATGGCGTTCACCATGGCCTCCAGCCAGGCGTCCCGGGGGATGACGTCCGTGGGGCCGAAGGTTCCCTCGTTCTTCAGGGCCCTGCGCTTAGGGGCCCACTGATCGATGAGCTCAGCCGCTCTGGCGATGACGTCCGGGATGGTGCCCTCGAGGCGTCGATCGCCGTCGGCCTCCATGGTTTGGCGTGCCCCGGTGCCTGTCTCGTCCTCTCGGTAGCGTAGGACGCGCACCAGTGCCTGTGGCAGAAGCTGCTCGGGTGCAGCGCCGAAGAGCAGGAGCGCGGCGATGGTGGGCTTGCCGTCCTGTGTCAGGAGGCTGCGGCTGCGCAAGACGTGGCTGTCGTCTCCGTGTGCGCCGATCTCCGCTCGTAGTCGATCGATTGCCTTTCCGCTCAGGTCGGCCATCGTAATACCGGCGGGCTGGGCCTCATATGTCTCGGCCTCCCGGTCGTAGACGAGCTCCTCCCACATCGGGCCGTCAAGCTTCACGGTGGAGTCACCCATGCGCAGGAAGGCTGTTCCGTCACTGCGCCGGTGTGCGTGTCGGCTGGGAGGTACCTGGGCGACGAGAAGATGGTCTTGTGTGCCGTCGTCGTTCATCACTGGGACCTCCCGGAAGTGGACGCGCAGTGGTGGAGCCACCATGGTCATCGGTACCTGGCGAAGCCTGTTGGTTTGAGAGGGGCTGGAGTCGGTCCCCTCGACCCGCTTCTCACTCAAGCCGACGACGACGGTTCCCCCTTCCGCGTTCGCCATTCCAATGATGGCCTTGGCGAAGCTCTTCTGGTCGATACGGATGGATTTGCGTTCGAACCACTGGTTCTCCTGCGTCTGAGCCAGCCGCTCACCGCGTTCGTTGATGGGGAGGTTGAGTAGCGCATCGATGTCGTCGTGGCTCATGGGTCTACTCTAACAATTTTAGAGTACGTAAGAGTGGGTGTGAGCGGGGTGACTCTCAGGCCCGCCTCACGTCGACACTTCGACCAAAACTTCAGAAACGACGCGGCTCCGGGTCGATTCTGAAGATTCTGTCGAAGTGTGAGTCGCGGGGTGTGGGGCGGCGCTGCGGTCCGCGGACTGGGCGCTGGGGGCCGCGTGATGTGCAGGCAACACGGCACGCCGTATGCTTGCCCCAGCCACGTCGTCGTGGGCGCCGCGCGGCGACGGCTCCATCCCCGGAAGCCCCTGCCAGGACGCCCGCACCGGCGCGGAGCACCTGATGCTAGACACGCACTGATTCCAGGACCCGAGGAGCGCCTTATGGCACTGGTCGTCCAGAAGTACGGCGGCTCGTCCGTCAGCGACGTCGACGCGATGCGGCGCGTCGCCCGGCGCATCGTCGCCACCCGTCAGGCCGGTAACACGGTCGTCGTCGTCGTCTCCGCGATGGGGGACACGACCGACGAGCTCCTTGACCAGGCCGCCGCCCTGACCACGGACGCCCCCGCCCGCGAGATGGACATCCTGCTGTCCGCCGGTGAGCGCATCTCCGTGGCCCTGCTCGCCATGGCCGTCTCCGAGCTCGGCGTCCCGGCGCGCGCCTACACCGGCGCCCAGGCCGGCGTCCTCACCGACTCCAAGTACGGCAAGGCCTCCATCGTCGGCGTGCTGCCCGAGCGCGTGGCCCGCTCCATCCAGACCGGCTCGGTCGCCATCGTCGCCGGCTTCCAGGGCATCAACGAGGTCGAGGACACCACCACCCTGGGGCGCGGCGGCTCCGACACGACCGCGGTCGCCCTGGCCGCGGCCCTCAACGCCGACGTCTGCGAGATCTACACCGACGTCGACGGCCTGTTCACCGCCGACCCCCGCATCGTCCCCACCGCCAAGCGCATCGAGTCCCTCTCCAGCGAGGAGACCCTCGAGCTGGCCGCCCACGGTGCCAAGATCCTCCACCTGCGCGCCGTGGAGTACGCCCGCCGCTTCGGGGTGCCCCTGCACGTGCGCTCCTCCTTCTCCGACAAGACCGGGACCTGGATCTACGACGGCCGCCGCGAGGGCGCCTTCGTGCCTTCGGTCGTGGCCGCCCAGCTCGACGACGTCGTCGCCGCCGATACTGACAGCTCGCCCAGCGCCCCCAGCGCCGCGAGCCCGGCCTCCTCGCAGGCCGCCGATGAGGCCCAGGGAGCCGCCTCGGCCTCTCCCTCAGACCCCGCCGGGCTCGACGACGGGCCCTCGGCCAGCGTCGTCGACACCGCGCACCGCAATGCCATCGCGGCACGGGCCCAGGCCCGCCCCCGCCCGACCGCCAAGGAGGACCACGTGGAAGCCCCCGTCATCTCCGGAATCGCCCACGACCGCAGCCAGGACAAGATCACGCTCGTGGGCGTGCCCGACGTCCCCGGCGCCGCCGCCCGCATCTTCGCGATCGTGGCCGGCACCGACGCCAACATCGACATGATCGTCCAGGACGTCTCCGCCGAGGGCACGGGCCTGACCAACATCTCCTTCACCTGCCCCGACGGCGACTCCGCCGCCGCCCGCGAGGCCCTCGAGGCCGCCCGCGAGGAGCTGGGCTTCCGAAGCCTGCACTTCAACCCCGACATCGGCATCCTGTCCCTGGTGGGGGCCGGTATGCGCTCCAACCCGGGGGTCTCCGCGCGCCTGTTCGGCTCGCTGAGCGAGGCCGGGGTCAACATCCACATGATCTCCACCTCCGAGATCCGCATCTCGGTGGTGGTCGACGACGCCGTACTCGACGAGGCCGTGCGCGCCGTCCACTCCGCCTTCGGCCTCGACGCCCAGGCCGCCGAGGCGGTCGTCTACGGAGGGACCGGACGATGAGCAATCCCGTGAACACCTACACCGGAGTGGCCGACGGCGTCTGCGTCGCCGTCGTGGGGGCCACCGGCCAGGTCGGCCGCGTCATGCGCGCCATGCTGGCCGAGCGCGACTTCCCCGCCCGCTCCGTGCGCTTCTTCTCCTCGGCCCGCAGCGCCGGGACCGTCGTGGACTTCCGCGGCGCCCAGGTCGAGGTCGAGGACGTCGCCACCGCGGACCTGGCCGGTATCGACGTCGCCATCTTCTCCGCCGGGGGCGCGGCCTCGCGCGAGCACGCCCCGCGTTTCGCTGAGGCGGGGGCCGTCGTCGTCGACAACTCCTCGGCCTGGCGCAAGGACCCCGAGGTGCCGCTCGTGGTCAGCGAGGTCAACCCGCACGCGCTGCGCGAGCGCCCCAAGGGCATCATCGCCAACCCCAACTGCACCACCATGGCGGCCATGCCCGCCCTCAAGGTGCTGCACGAGGAGGCCGGGCTCATCCGCCTCATCGTCTCCACCTACCAGGCCGTCTCCGGCTCGGGTCGGGCCGGGGTGGCCGAGCTGGCCGGGCAGGTGCGCGCCGTCGTGAACGAGGACATGGAGGGCCTGGCCCTGGACGGGCGGGCCGTCGAGTTCCCCGCGCCGGAGGTCTACGTCGACACCATCGCCTTCAACGCCGTGGCCTGGGCCGGGAACGACGCCGGTGACGGCTCCGGCGAGACGGACGAGGAGCAGAAGCTGCGCAACGAGTCCCGCAAGATCCTGGGGATCCCGGACCTGCTGGTCTCCGGGACCTGCGTGCGCATCCCGGTGTTCTCCGGCCACGGGCTCAGCATCAACGCCGAGTTCGAGCGCGAGATCAGCGTCGAGCGCGCCCGCGAGCTGCTCGAGGCGGCGCCCGGCGTCACCTACGACGACGTGCCCAGCCCCCTCAAGGGCGCCGGCCGCGACGGCACCTTCGTGGGGCGTTTGCGCGCCGACCAGGCCTTCGCGCCGGGCCACGGCCTGCAGTTCTTCGCCGTGGGGGACAACCTGCGCAAGGGTGCGGCCCTCAACGCCGTCGAGCTCGCCGAGCTGGTGGCCGCCGAGCTGCGGGGCTGACCGGGTCTTCTTTTCCGCCGAGCCGGGCATTTTTCGCGTGAGGCGACCGTTTTGCGGTCGGGCTGCGCGAGAAGTGCCCGGCTCGGTGTCTGCGCGGTCAGTGCGGCCGCCGATCTTCCCAGGAGCCCGGTGTAGAGTCCCGTCCATCAGAGGAGAGGAGGCGTCCTGTGAGCAGACAAGTGAGTGTCACTCTGCCAACTCATCTGGCGGACGAGTTGGAGCAGCGCGTCGCCTCGGGTGCTTACACCGACTGCAGTGAGGCAGTCACTGATGGACTCCGGGAGCTGTTCGCCCGTGAGGAGGCCGTTGATGCCTGGCTGCGCGGCGATGTGGCGCCGGCGTATGACGAGCTGAGGGCTGATCCCTCGTTGGCCCTGAATGCCTCGCAGGTGCGTGCCCACATCGCGGCCCATCACTCCCGCCGGACCTCCGAGGCGTGAGGGCGATCTGTGACCCCGCGTGTGGGATACTCTCCGCAGGCGCAGCGTCATCTGACCGATCTCTACGACTGGATCGCACACGAGTCGGGCTTCCCTGATCGCGCCGAGGCCTACGTGACCGCGCTGATGGACCGGTGCGATGCGTTGGCCGACGTGCTGTCATCGCTTTCGCCATCACCGATGAGATGATTGAGATCATCGGCGTCTACTACGGCGGGCGCGACTATGGTCCGCTTCTGCGTGCCGACGATGAATGACTGAGCTTGCGAATCTGTGTGCGGCGTAGCCCTCCGCGCCGAGCCGGGCATCTTTCGCGTAGCCGGACAGAAATTCTGTTGTCCTCCGCGAGAGATGCCCGGCTCGGCGCGGTGTCTGCGCGGTCAGTGGGGCCGACGTCGGACCGGGGGAGGCCCACCGTCAGCGTCCCAAGCCGCGTTCCTCCAGGAGGCGGTCGATGCGCTCGCTCAGCTCGCTGACCTGCTGCTGCAGGGCTGCCACCTGCGCCTGCGTGGCGGCCTCCTGCTCGGCGTTCTCCTCCTCGACCAGTGAGACGATCCACGAGGCCAGGGTCGCCGTGACGACGCCGGCCACTGCCACCCCACCGATCATGAGCAGCGCTGCGATGAAACGCCCCTGCGTGGAGAGCGGGAAGGTGTCGCCGTAGCCGACAGTGGTGATCGTCGTCAGCGCCCACCACAGGGCCTGGCCGAAGGACTGGATCGAGGAGCCCGGCTCATGACGCTCCGCATCCAGCGCGGCCAGTGCGGAGGTGAAGATGAGCAGGGTGGCGCTGCCGGCCGTGTACAGGGTGATGCGCCCGCGCAGCGCGGTGCCGGCGCTGCGCTGCATGATGCTCACGAGCGTCACCAGGCGCAGGAGCCTGAGTGGCCGCAGGATCGGCAGAACAATGATCGCCAGGTCGGGCAGGCGGCGGAGGAACCAGCGGCCCCGGTTCGGCGCCAGTACCAGGCGGACAAGATAGTCGAGGCCGAACAGTGCCCACACGGCGCCGATCACGAACTCGGCCGCCACCTTGGCCCCGCCCTGCGCGTTGGTGAGTACCTCCCAGGCATAGGCGCCCAGGAAGACGACGGCGGCGCCGGCCAGCGGCCACTCCGCGGCCCGCTCCCACGCCCGCAGCCGAGTGCCCGGGCTGATTTCTGACGGCATGCTCCGATAGTAGGCGGCGCTGGGGAGAAGGCTGTGTTGCCCTCACCGGTGGGGCATTTCTGCGCGGCCGGGGCCGTCGACGCCGGTGTCGTCGATGCTGGTGTCAGAGTCCTCGGTGTCCTGTGCTGGGAGATCATGAAGGACGAACAGAGGGCTGATGCTCACCAGCACAAGGATAAACAGGATGGAAACGGTGCCGATGGTGGGAAACGCGCTGTAATCGTTGACGCCGTGGAACCAGACGATGGCAGCCAGGCAGATGATCGTCGCCGTCGGGGAGACGGCGGCCAATAGGGTGATGAATACCCCTGCGGTGAACCAGAAGAGCAGGGAGCCCTCACTGGTGGCAGTGTCGGCGTGCTCGACGTGGATGAACTGTGGGTTTGAGGGCCTGAAAAGAACGAGGATGGTGCTGATTCCGACGATCGCCTCAATGAGCCGTGCAGGGTGGAGGATGTACCTCCACCCGGATACCTGCGAGAGGGTCGAGCGTACGTGCTTTCTTGCAGCGAAGGCGAGCGCCGCTCCCAGGAGCAGGCCGGCAGTGAACCACAGAGGCCTGGCGGCGTGTTCGAAATCCCCGTACGTGTCTCTGTGGGAATGCGATAGGAGGCTCAGGATCAGCAGGGTCGTTCCTGAAGCCGCCAGGCTGGGCGGATGATTCCATATCGCCAGAGGGAAAACAAATAGGATCGAGGCAAGGATGAGCGGACTCTCAGCCTTGGAAAGATCTGTGAGGCGCGCATCCGAGGGTAGAGTTAATGTCGAGTTGAGGATCACTGTGAACGCCACGGCGATGGGAGCGCGTAGCTGCTGAAAAGAGATGTCATTCTTCATGGGTGTCCTTGCCCTGTGGGGAGATCTGAGAGTCTGTGGCTTGGCTATACGTGATCGGTCGTGGCTTCTTGTAGTGGTACATGGTGATCAGTCCGGCGGTGGTGGAGACGGCGAGAAGAGGGATAGGGAGAACCTCGATCAGGTAGGTCCTCGCTGCCTCTGCGTCATCGAAGGTGTAGTAGCGGACAAGGGTGATGACCAGGTAGGTCGGGGGAATGAAGGGCGATAGTCCGGCAAATGTAGTCATTGCGAAACCGCAGAGGAATGTGATGACAGACATGCTGGTCTGTCCGGGTGTGGCCCATAAGTGAGAGGGTGAGGTGCTCACGAGTGGTGCGGACGCCAGGAGGCTGGTAAGTATTGCGACCACGATTCTTCCGAGGAGCTGGTCCGTGATGCTGAGAGTTGAGTGATGCTTGCTCATCCGATTGATGGTGGTGCACGTCGCTACGGCGGATCCGCACATGACGCCGGACAGTACCCACAAGGTCGGAGTGATTCCCGCCAGCTCGTCATGCCCATACTCTCTGCTCCCCGGCATTCTCTCACCAATGAGGGCGGTGATAGTGAATACTCCGCTAGCGGCCCCCTGTGCTTGCGGAGAGTTCCATGAGGCCGCTCCCACGGAGATCGTCCAGAAAATAATGGAGGCAATGATAGTCGATAGGTCAAAAGAAGCAGAGTCGGGGTTGAGCTCGCGCGTCTCGGTGAGTGCAATGATGGCGAAGGCGCTGACGGTGATTGCCGCCGGTACCTGGAGAGGCCGGAACGGTTTGATCTCATTCATGTAGTGATGCTGCTCTTCTTAAGGGGCGGGAGGGCCCGGCGTGTTGTCGGGGTGTGGCGGCGCCGTGGCTCGATCTGGGTGGTGCGTCGTCGGGAAGTGTAGTGAAGAAAATTGTCCGTGTCGGCGGTTGGAGTCGCCGAATAGAGGAATGTGGTGACGTCAGGCCGGTTGCCTGTGCCGGCGCACGAGGGGGCAGGGCCCTGTGGTGTGGAGGCAGGCGTCGTAGGGCCGGTGGGTATCACCCGCACATGGGGTCACTCTTCCTGAGTGGGGGCGTTCTACGCCGTCGGGGACTGGAATCCTGTCCCCGACGGCGTAGCTTGTCCCCGGCCGGAGCTGCGCGCACCCGGCTGCGTGGAATGTCCCCGGCCGCAAGAGGCGGGGCGGGCTCAGGAGAGCAGGACCTTCAGGACGGCAGGGGCGGCGAAGCGGCGAGGCTGCGAGCCGGTCTCGACGACGTCGAGCACCCCGATGTCGGTCAGCTGGGCAACCAGGCCGTTGGCTCGCCCATACGAGATGCCGAGGGCCGCCTCGACCTTGCGCACCGTGAAGCTCGGATTCGCGACCGCGAAGTCGACGAGGTCAAGGGCGTGAACGGACCGCAGGCTGGAGGCGCGCACCGTCTCCTTGAGGCTCTGGTGGGCAGCGGCCAGCGCGAGCATCTGATGACGTGTGCTGGTGGCCGCCGCGGCTAATCCCCGGGAGAAGAAGGCGAGGAAGGTGTCCCAGTCGCCGTGGGTGCTGACTCGCAGCAACGCGTCGTAGTACTCGGCGCGACGCTCCTCGAACCACGGCGAGACCGTCAGCGTGGGTTCGCTGAGAACACCCGAGCTCAGGAGGGTGAGCACGATGAGGAACCGCCCCAGGCGACCGTTGCCGTCCCGGAAGGGGTGAAGCGTCTCGAACTGGTAGTGGGCCATGCCCGCGGCGATGATCGGGTCGATGTCTCCCTCGTGGTCCTGATGCAACCAATCGACAAGGGCTCGCACGCCGGCGCGAAGAGGATCCCCGGGAGGTGCGGGAACGAACCGGGACGCATGGACGGGGGCGGTGCTGTGCGCACCGGGGCGGCGACCGATCATGACCTGGCTGTCGCGCAGGCGACCTGAAGCGGACTCAAGGGGAGTGCCTCGCATGAGCTCGCCTTGAAGATCCTCGATGAGTGAGAGGGTGATAGGGCGCCCCTCCTGCGCCCACAGGAAACCGCTGTTGGCCATGCGGACGTAGTTGAGGATCTCCGTCATCTCGGCGGTCGCGGGGGCGTCATCGTCGGCGGTGAGCACCTCGCGCAGGGGGGCGTATGTGCCCTCCAGTGCCGACGTCGACTGCGCCTCGCGCCGTAGGGAGGGGGTTCGTAGCAGATGGGGGTTCGGCAGCTGCTGGGTCGTGGCGTCGAGGGCGGCCAGTGCGCGGCCGGCTGCTGCCACCATGCGGTAGGTGCCTCCGTTGAGGGGTGGCTCGTCGGAGCCGAGTGGGGCGGGGATGAAGGCCTTGTGCTGCCAGCTGCCAGTCACCGGGTCGGAGCCGGTGATGTCGACCAGCTCCCCCATGGTGTCGTCAACGAACATGCTCACGTCCACGATGTCAGTCTACTGGCAGTTGTAAGACATCTAAAGAGGAAAGATTGCATACAATGTTGGATTGTTGGATATCGCAGGTGGATGTGTCTCTGGAAACGGGCATGTGCGAGGCTGTGCGCTGGTGACTGCCACCGTGGGGTTCCGTTGTGGGCGGGGGCCTTTGACGCCGTCGGGGACAGGAATCCTGTTCCCGTACGCGCAGGGTGTTCCCCTCTGGAGCAGCGCGCACCCGGCTGCGTGGAATGCCCCCGGCCGCGCTGTGCAGGGCTGGGTGAGGTGGTGGGGGCGCCATTCGTGGGAGGGGTGTTGTCTGTTGGGGCTGGTCGTGGTCGGCGTCTGCGTCGGGTGTCGATGGTGGGGTCAAGCGGTGGGTGCGTCACTCATGGGAGAAGGGGTCTCTGCCTGACGCTGGTCGTGACCGGGGGCCGCGTCCTGATGTGGTTGGTGAGTCGGTTTCGGCTCAGGTTCCGAGAGCGGTGCGTCGGCTGTCTCCTCCTGCTCGGGTGGGGTGCGCACCAGTTGGGCGGCCCGCCAGACCTCGTCGAGCCGGGCCTCGACTTGGGAGCGGGCGTCGTCGAGCCGCGAGGACTTCACTGTCAGGCTGAGCCGTGGGATGAGAACTGGCCTGCCCGGCTCGGCGCCTCCTGTAGGTGGGGCGTAGACGGCTCGGACTGTCACGCGACCCCGACGGGCGGGAGCCTCCTGGATGCTGAGGTTGCCACGGCTGGAAGGCAGGGGGAGGGTGAACGCGGCCAGATTCGCGACCGCCATGCCCTGCGGCGTCATGCGTACCGCGCTTGCCCGCCGGCGTACGGCGGCATACACCAGTGCCACGAAGAGCGCGATGATCAGAAGGGACACGCCCCAGGTGGCCTCCTCGACCAGTTCTTGGGTGGATTCGCTGTAGATCAGGGCATGTGGGATGGTTATCGCGAGGAACGGGGAGGCCACCAGCAGCATGCCCGCGAGCATCGCCCACAGCATGCCCACGGCGCGGCTGTTGGGGTCCTGAGAGACGTGGAGGAACCGCACTGACGCGATATCGCGATGAGTCACTGTCGCGTCCTTGGTGAGCCAGCGGTCCTCGCCCTTGAAAGCGGAGGTCGCACCGAAGATGATGGCCGTCAGCACGAAGCTGTAGATGGTCGGTATCACCCCTACCACAGTCGCGGCATTGGCTACCGATTCGTTGTCCTCCGGATAGGCGACGGCTTCGTCCAGGGCGCCCAGGGCGAAGGCAGCCAGGACCAGTATGAACGGGTAGAGGAGCGCAATGCCGACGGCGGCCAGGGTGCCCAGGTATCCAAGTGCCTTGATGCCGGTGGTGGGGCGGGTGCGGATGTAGATCGCCACGGGTCACCCTCCTGAAAACTGATAGCAGGTCAGTTGCAGCATAGTTGGATTGGCGGGGGCCTTCGACGCCGTCGGGGACGTTTCTGTGCGGTCGGGGGCGTTCGACGCCGTCGGGGACAGGAATCCTGTCCCCGGACGCGCAGGATGTCCCCGCTCGGAGTGGTGCGCACCCGGTCGCGTGGGGTGTCCCCGCTCGGAGTGGTGCGCACCCGGCCGCGTGGAATGTCCCCGGCCGTAAGGGGCGGGAGGTCGAATGGCATCGGCAGAAGGGGTGCTGCATCGGCCGGAGGTGATGGCGCGGGCGGTACTCGTAGGTGGGCGGCGGCGCAGGCAGCAGGTCGAGCGGCCCCGTCACGAGGATTCGCCGGCCCCAGGAATAGGTTGGGCTCCGGCCGTGTTGGCCGCAGTGGAACCCATCTGTCTCCACAGTCTTGAAAGGAACACTCATGGCCACCAAGAACATCACCGGCCCCGAGTTCAAGGACACCATCCACGGCGAGGGCATCACCATCGTCGACTTCTGGGCCTCCTGGTGCGGCCCATGCATGCGCTTCGCCCCCATCTACGAGAAGGCCTCCGAGTCCAACCCGGACATCACCTTCGCCAAGGTCGACACCGAGGCCGAGCAGGACCTCGCCGGGGCCCTGGGCATCTCCTCGATCCCCACGCTCATGGTCTTCCGCGACAACGTGCTGGTCTACCGCGAGGCCGGCGCCCTGCCCGCCCCGGCGCTGGACTCCCTCATCACGCAGGTGCGCGAGCTCGACATGGACGAGCTCAAGGCCAAGATCGCCGAGGAGGAGGCCGCAGCCGGCACTCAGGCCTGATCCGTCGCCCGCCGCGGGGCCGTCCTCTCGGTGCCCGCAGCCGTCCGACGTCGCCCGGGAACCCGCCGTTTCCGGGCGACGTCCTCGTCTGTTGCCCGGCTCGCCCACCCAAGGGCAGAACATTACGTTTTGATATCCTATGATGGCCCGCGTGAAGTTGGAGTCCCACGTCAGCCACGCTGTCAGAGCCCGATGGGCGGTCCCCGTCGGTGCCTCGGGCCGCGACGCGCTGGTGCGCCACCTCGTCTACGCCTTCCTGCGTTCTGACCCCGAGGGTGCCACGGACTGGATCGACTCGACGGTCCCCACCGACCCCGACGAGCTGCGCACCATGCTCGACTTCCTCCTCACCGCCCGCCCCCCGGCTCCCCTGCCCGAGGACATCGCCGCCGACCTCGACACCCTCCTGGAGGCCGAGGCCGCCGAGCGCGGCATGGTCGACGCCACCGAGATCCCGCCCCTGGCCATCACCGACCACGTGCCCGGCCTGCTGGGCCGCAACGTGGCCTTCTGGCGCGGCGACCTCACCCGGCTGCGCGCCGGCGCCGTCCTCAACGCCGCCAACTCCGGGATGCTCGGCTGCTTCGCCCCCGGGCACCGCTGCATCGACAACATCATCCACGCCGTCGCCGGGCCGGCCCTGCGCGCCGAGTGCGCCCGCTACATGACCTGGGCGGAGACCTTCGACCCCACCCGTCGCCAGGGCGGGGAGCCCGCCGGCCGGGCCGTCTTCACTGGCGGCTACCACCTGCCGGCCCAGCACGTCATCCACTCGGTGGGGCCCGTCATCGAGGACGGGCGCAAGCCGACCCTGCGCGACCGGCGCCTGCTGTCCTCGTGCTACACGAGCGTCCTCAACGTCGCGCACGCCGCGGGGCTGGGCAGCGTCGGCCTGTGCTCGCTGTCCACCGGCGTCTTCGGCTACCCCAAGCGGCAGGCCGCCCTGGTGACCCTGGAGACGATCGGCCGCTGGCTGGCGGCCCACCCCGACTCCCGGATGCGCATCGTCATCAGCCTCAACGCCGACGTCGACGTCGCCGCCTACGAGGCCGCCCTCGCCCCGCCGCCCTGGAGGCCGTAAGGGCCGGGCCCTCCGAGGGGCGGTCAGCTCGCCTGGGCCCGAGCCGCGGCGCGGGCGGCCGCCGGGGCCGCAGCCGCAATCGCCTCCAGCTCCGCCTCGCCGTGCGCGGCCGAGACGAACCAGGCCTCGAAGACCGACGGCGGCAGGCCCACCCCCGCCTCGAGGAAGGCGTGGAAGAAGGGCCCGTAGCGCCAGGTCTCCTGGGCGCGGGCGGCGTCGTAGTCGCTCACGCCCTGCTCGGCGGCCCGCTGCCCGAACATGAAGGAGAACAGCGAGCCCGCCCGCTGCACGCGGTGGGGCACGCCCTGCTCGGTCAGGGCCGCCGAGACCACCTCGCCGATGGTCTGGGCGCGGGCGGACACCGAGGCGTAGACGGCGTCGTCGGCCAGCTGGAGCGTGGCCAGGCCGGCCGCCGTGGCCAACGGGTTCCCCGAGAGCGTGCCCGCCTGGTAGACGGGGCCGTCCGGCGCCAGCAGATCCATGACCTCCGCGCGTCCGCCGACCGCGGCCAGCGGCATCCCGCCGCCCACGACCTTCCCGAAGGTCACCAGGTCCGGCACCCAGGCGGCGCGCTCGCGCCAGTCGGCACCCGGCCAGGAGGGGGTACCGGCGCCGGCGGGCTCAGAGGCAGCGGCGCCGGCGGTGGCGAAGACCGGCAGGTCCGAGGTCCAGCCGTCGATGGCCTCCAGGCCCCACCAGCCGGCCGGGCCCACACGGAAGCCGGTGAGGACCTCATCGAGGATCATGAGCGCACCGTGCTCGGCGGTGATGCGGCGGATCGCGGCGTTGAAGCCGGGCGCCGGCGGCACGATCCCCATGTTGGCCGGGGCGCCCTCGGTGATGACCGCGGCGATCTCGGTGCCGCGCTCGGCGAAGCAGGCCTCCAGGGCGGCGACGTCGTTGTAGGGCAGGACGATGGTCTGGGCGGCCACCGCCGCGGGTACTCCGGCGCTGCCCGGCAGGCCGCCGGTGGCCAGGCCCGAGCCGGCCGCCGCGAGCAGGCCGTCACTGTGCCCGTGGTAGCAGCCGGCGAACTTCACTACCAGGTCGCGGCCGGTGGCGCCGCGGGCCAGGCGCACGGCCGTCATCGTGGCCTCGGTGCCGGTTGACACGAAGCGCACCTTCTGCGCGGCCGGCACTCGGCGGCGGACCTCCTCGGCCAGGAGCGTCTCCGTGGCGGTGGGGGCGCCGAAGGACAGGCCGCGGGCGGCGGCCGCCTGGACCGCGGCGACGACCTCCGGGTGGGCGTGGCCCAGGAGCGCCGGACCCCAGGAGCCCACCAGGTCCACATAGCTGCGGCCCTCGGCGTCAGTGACGTGGGCGCCGCCGGCCGAGGCGATGAACCGCGGCGTGCCGCCCACCGAGCCGAAGGCGCGCACGGGGGAGTCGACGCCCCCGGGGATGACGGCGCGAGCCGCCTCGAACAGGGAGGTGTTGGTCGAGGCGGTGGTACTGGAGGGCCGGCCTGCGGGCTGCGATTGCTGAGTCACGATGTTCCTGTCGATGAACTGGTCAGGGCCGGTTCGGGCCGAGCCGTACCGGGCGGGACTGCCTGACAAACTACCTGACTGAGGCCGTTTCGCTGCGGCGTTGAACGTGGCGCTGACCGGTTGGGGGACGCGGGAGAGGTGAAAGTGTCCGTCGTGGCGACTTTTCAGGTGGTTGTCACCGACGCCCTCTTGCAGTATCCCAGGTCAGAGGGTGGTTACTTCCGGATACTGAATGCGGTGGGAGTTGAAAAGTCGCCGCCGTGGACACTTTGACGACGTGATGCCCCCGGGGACCGTTGGCTATGACGGGCAGCGAGACCAGTCCGAGGAGCTGAAGCTCTTCAAAGAGGAGCAGATGGGGAGAACGTCTTTCCGGGCGCGCTGGGCAGATGGCGCCGGGACAGTGCGCGGGACCGGAGGTGCGTCCACGGTGAGTGCTTTGCCTGGCCGAGGCCCGGGGCGCCCTCGATGCCGTCCCGCAGTCTGTTGCCGGACCTACCGCAGGGCCGGGTTCTCGGCGATCTCCCGGGCCCAGTAGGTCAGGACCATGTCGGCCCCCGCCCGCACGATACCCAGTACCGACTCGGCGATGACGCGCTCGCGGTCGATCCACCCACGCTGCGCGGCCGCCTCCACCATCGCGTACTCGCCGCTGACCTGGTAGGCGGCCACCGGCACCGGTGAGGCGGCGGCGACGTCAGCCAGCACGTCCAGGTAGGGGCCGGCCGGCTTGACCATGACGATGTCCGCCCCCTCGGCGACGTCGAGCATCGCCTCGCGCATGCCCTCGCGGCGATTGGCCGGATCCTGCTGGTAGGCGCGCCGGTCCCCGGTGAGCGTGGAGCCCACTGCCTCCCGGAACGGCCCGAAGTAGGCCGAAGCGTACTTCGCCGAGTAGGCCAGGATCGCGACGTCATCGTGCCCGGTGGCGTCCAGGGCGGCGCGGATCGCGGCGACCTGCCCGTCCATCATTCCCGAGGGCGAGACCATGTGCGCCCCGGCCTCCGCCTGGGAGACGGCCATCGCCTGGTAGGTGGCCAGGGTGGCGTCATTGTCGACCTCGCCGGCGCGCGGGCCCTCGGGGCGGATGAGGCCGCAGTGGCCGTGACTGGTGAACTCATCCAGGCAGGTGTCCGCGCAGACGACGACCTCGTCCCCCACCTCCGCGCGCACGGCCGCGATCCCACGGTTGAGGATGCCGTCCTCGGCCCAGGCCGCCGTACCGGCCTCGTCCCGGGTCTCGGGAACGCCGAACAGGTCAATGGCGCCGACGCCGGCCTCGGCGCAGGCGGCGGCCTCGCGGCGCAGCGAGTCCAGCGTGTGCTGGACGACGCCCGGCATCGCCTCCACAGGGCGAGGGGCATCAATGTCCTCGCGCACGAACACCGGCAGGATGAGGGCGGCCGGGTCCACGACGTGCTCTCGGGCCAGGCGCCGCATCGCGGGAGTCGTGCGCAGGCGCCGGGGGCGGACCGTGGGGGCCTGCGGGTCGGGCACGGAGCGGCGCGACAGGAAGTCGGCGGCCGGTCGGAGGGCGTCGGTCATGAGGTGCTCCTGGTGGTTGGTGGTCCGCCGCCTCGCAGGTCGTCCAAAGTGTTGGAATGACTGGAACTAGGCGGATCGGGTGGGTCTGAGGAGGTCTGTGCGGGGGGCACTCGCGTCGGATTGGGAGGCTGCGGGGTGGTTGCGTGTCACGGATGGCGACTTTTAGTCGTGCCGAGCGAGGCTGTGGCTCCTGAGCTCATCGGAGTATCCGGCTCTGACCTGGGTAAATACCTGAGAGGTAGGTGCGCCGGGGGCAGTGGCGGCGATGAAAAGTCGCCAATCGTGACACTTTCGCCGGTGCGCGGCCATCACGGCGGCTCCTGAGGGGCAGGAGCGGGACCCGGGGTGGCCCCGGTGGCGTCAATAGTGGCGTGGAGGACCCCCTCGGGCGTGGGTGAGGGGGCGACGGCAGCGACCGTCAGACCGAGCTCGCGGGTGGCCGCCGCTGTGGTGGCGCCAATGGCCACCAACCCAGTTCCCTGCGGCGGCGGGCCGAGCAGCTCCAGGACGGCCCGCGTCGTGGACGGGGCGGTGAGCACGACCGCGTCCACACCGCCAGCGGCCCACGCGTGTTCCAGGTCCGGGGGCAGGTCGCAGGCGTCGGCCGTGACGGTTGTATAGGCGGCCACCTGCTCCACCTCCCAGCCCGCCCGACGCAGGCCATCCGCCAAAGTCGGGTCGGCCAGAGCCGAGGCCGGCAGCAGCACCCGCCGCGCCGCCTCCGGAGCGGTTCGAAGCCGAGCGGGAGAATCGTCGGAGGCATGAGCCCTCCCGCCGGAGTCATGCGGGCCGGTGACACCCCCGGGAAGGCCTCGAGGGTCCTTCTTCGATTCCGGGCTCCGTACTGGGGCGTGGGGTGACGGGGTGCCGTGGTGGGTGTTGGGAATGTCGGGTTCCTGGTGGGCCGTGTGGTCTCCGGTTGCCGGGCTTCCGGCGAACGCGGGTTCCTCCAGGAGGGCGGCGGCCGATCCCCGGGCCACCAGGTCCGGGGCGGTCCCGGTGAGCTCGGTCCAGGCGCGCGCGGTTGCCGGCCCGACGACCGCCACACGCATCGGCGGGGCTGCCGGGATGCGGGCGGGTGCGGCGCTGTTGCAGGTGCCGGAGGTGCCGGGTTCCTGGTGGGGCGTGTGGTCTCCGGCTACTGGGCCGATGGCGAGCTCGGGTTCCTTCAGGAGGGCGGCGGCCGATCCCCGGGCCACCAGGTCGGGGGAGATGCCGGTGAGCCCGGTCCAGGCCCTCGCGGTCGCCGAGCCGGCTTCGGCTTCCGCGAGCAGGTATGGCGCCAGCGCCTCTACGGTTCGGGCCGAGGTGAGTACCAGCCAGGCCGCCTCGCCCGCCATGATTCTGCGCGCAGTCGCCTCCAGTGCCGCCGCCTCACCCACAACTGTCCGCGTCACGGCGGCCCGCAGCACCCTCGCCCCGGCTTGCGTCAGCGCCGAGGCGATGCGGTCGCGCTCCTTGAGGCGCGGCAGCAGAACCACCCGCCCCGACAGCGGCGCCCCGCCGCCCTCCCGGGGCAGGTCCGGCACGCCCCCGGCCGAGTCAGTGCGTGAGGTGGGCTGCGTCATGGCTTCAGTCCCGCCGGGGCTTGTTGGCGTGCAGGTCGACGATCTGGTCGGCGCCGTCCTCCAGCAGGACCTCGGCCGCCCTGACCCCCAGCGCCTCGGCCGCCCGAACCGCCGCCGTGTCCCCGGGAGCCCCTGGCACCCCAGAGGCCTCGGGCAGCTGCGTGCTCAGCTCGCAGCCGACCTCCTGGCCGCCATCGAGCGAGGTGACCACTGCTCGCAGCACGAGCACCCGCGGCGAGCGGCACGAGGCCGCTGAACCATGCGGTCCTACCTCGGAGACCCCGACTGGTCGTGGACCGCCGCTCGCCGCCCCGGCCCCTTGCCTGCCCCCGGTCACGGCAGTGTCATCGCTGCGGAAGCCCTCGTTCCAGCCGGTTCCGGGCTCGGCGTGATCCTCCCGCGGCTCCTGACCGGCGCCCCGCAGGTGCGCCCAGGCCCCCACCGGTGCCGCGCAGCCCGCCCCGAGCCGGGCCATGAGCGCCCGCTCGGCCGTCACCGCCAGGCGCGTGGGCTCGTCGTCGAGCACCGCCACCGCCCGGGCCAGCTCCGCGGAGTCCTCGCCGGCTCGCGCCTCCACGGCCAGGGCCCCCTGAGCCGGTGCGGGCAGCATCGTCTCCAGGTCCAGGACCTCGCTCGCACAGTGCTCCAACCCCAGACGCCGCAGCCCCGACAGGGCCAGGACCACCGCGTCCAGGTCGCCGGCGGCATCGGCCCGGCTCGGCGCCACCGGCTCATCGGTCCCGACGCCGACCACCTCCAGCCCCCGCACCCGCGCCAGGCGCGTGGGCACGTTACCGCGCAGGTCCACCACCTCCAGGTCGGGGCGGGCGGCCAGCAGCTGGGCGGCCCGGCGTGGCGAGCCGGTGCCCACGCGGGCCCCCTCGGGAAGGTCGGCCAGGGTCAGGCCGTCGCGGGCGCACAGGGCGTCGCGCGGGTCCTCGCGCGCCGGCACGCAGATGACCTCCAGACCCTCCACCGGCTGCGTGGGCAGGTCCTTGAAGGAGTGGACCACCAGGTCCACCTCGCCATCCAGGAGCGCGTGACGCAGCCGGGCCGCGAAAACCCCCACCCCGCCGAGCTGGCGCAGAGGAGTGCGGTCGCCGTCGCCATCCGTGCGCACGGTGACCAGGTCGATGCCCAGGCCGCCGGAACCCCCGCTGGCCTTGCCGGCCGCCATCAGTGCCTCAGCGACCTGCCCGGACTGGGTCAGCGCCAGGCGCGAGCCGCGCGTGCCCAGCCGAAGCCGCCGGGAGTCCGTCCCCGTCGTGGTCATGCATCCCCTCCTCGTGCGCAGTTCTCAATCGTCGCGTTCGTACCGTAGGGCTCGCCTTCGTACCTTGGAAGTACGAACTCGCGACCTAATATACGAACGCGCCGCCCACCCCCGTCCCGGCGAGGCGTTTCACCCGCCATGGGAGCCCACCAGGCGCCCGGCCGCGGCGCGGGCGTGCTCGACGACGGCCGCGATCCCGGTCCCGGCCACCCACGCCCCGGTGACCTCCAGCCCCGTCACCGGCGCCAGCTGCTCCTCCAGGAGCCTCGTGCGCTCCCGGTAGGCGGGCGTCACTGGCGGCAGCGTCCCGTCCCAGCGCACCAGCATGTGGTCGATGACCGCCTCCGGCTTGATCCTCAACCCGGTCAGGGCCGCGACGTCATCGAGCGCCACCTGCAGATCCACCTGCGGGCGCGGCTGCCCGGGCCGACCGTAGGACAGTCGCAGCGCGTGGACGTCCGGGCCGTGCAGCGCCCGCAGCTCGGCACCGACCCACGGCCACTTGGCACTCAGGTGCGACAGGGCCTTGGCCCGCACCGGGCAGGCCGCCAGGCTTACAGGCCCCTCACCGGGATCCGTCCCATCGGAGACCAGGCCAGAGGCCCCGGTGCCGGTCGACGACGACGCGGTGGGCTCAGCGGGGCCAGCGGGCTCAGCAACGCCGGCGGGCGCCACGAGCAGCCCCGAGCCCACCGGCCCGCCACTGAGCTCCGGAGCCCGGGCCACCAGCGTGAAGCGGGCGATCGGCGCCCCCACCGGCACGGTCAGCTCTGTCGCGCTCGCAGGCAGGCCGGGAATCCCCCGCAGCAGCCGCAGCGCGGCCCCCGCCGAGCAGGCCACGACGACGCGGTCGGTGACCACGACCTCCTGCGCCCCATCGGGCACCGGCTCATCCGACGGCGTCGGACCCCGGCGCGTCGGGGCGATCCCCACCCGCCAGGCGGCCGGCGCCTCCCCGTCCGCGCGCTCCTGGCCGCCGCCGGGCCGAAGCCACTGGGCGCCGGTGCGGGTGCGCACACTCCCGCCGCCGGCCTCGATGGCCTCGCGCAGCGCATCAGTGAGCCGGAACAGCCCACCCTCGACGGCCGCGTCCACGCTCCGACCACCCGCCCCGTCCTTCCGGGCCCGACGCCGCTCCAGCACCGCCGCCACCGCGGCACTCAAGGAGCCCAGCTCCGCCGTGGCCCGCCGTAGCCCGGGCATGACGACATCGGCCGCCAGATCCGCCGGGTCGGCCGAGTGGATGCCGGCGACGATGGGCCGCACGAGGCGCTCCAGGACGCCGGCCCCCATCCGGGCGCTGACGAAGGAGGCCAGGTCGGCCGGATCCTCGGGGTCGGTGCCTACAGTGCCGGGAAGGTCGGCGTCCTGCGCGGCCCGGCGTGCGGCCTCCTCCCCGATGACGGCGACGACGTCGGGCGCCAGCGGGTCCGCCGGGATCCCCAGGTAGGCGTGGTCAGGAAACCAGTGCAGCCCCCACTGGAACGGCCCTGCGCCGGCGCCCGGCGCGAGGGGTGGCAGGAAGAGCCGGGGCCGGCCGTGCGGGGCGGCGGTGCGCAGCCCCAGCTCGGCGAGCATCGAGGTGGCCGCCCGGCCGCGCACGACGAAGCCCTCGGCCCCCAGGTCCATGCGCGTCCCGCCGATCGGCCCGGCCGCGACGAGCCCGCCGGTGTAGCCGCGCGCCTCAATGAGCAGCGGCCGCAGTCCGGCGCGCACCAGGTCCCAGGCCGCCGTCAGACCCGCGATCCCGCCGCCGATGACGAGCGCGTCCCACCGCCGCTCCCCGACGGCCTCCCCGCTCATGCCTCCCACCCGGCCAGCGCCACGGACTCCCAGTCGGCCGAGCCGTGCACCCGAGCCACGATCCGGGTGAGGACGTCCGCGTCAGTGGCCGGCGGGACCCCATGCCCCAGGTTGACCACGTGCCCCGGCGCCGCGCGCCCGGCAGCCAGCACCGCGTCGACCTCCTCGGCCACCAGCGGCCACGGCGCCGCCAGCAGCGCCGGGTCCAGGTTGCCCTGGACCGGGCAGGCCCCCGCCTGCGGGTCGGCCCCGGCCAGCGCCTCAATCGCCTCACCCAGCTCGATGCGCTCGTCCACGCCGACGGCGTCGGCCCCCGCCTGCCGCATGAGCCCCAGCAGCCGGGCGGTCCCGGTCCCGAAGTGGATGAGCGGCGCCGCCTCACCGGTGGTGGGGGAGACGGCCTGACGGGCGACATCCAGCGCGAGCGCCGAGTAGGGGGCCACGCGCTCGCGGTAGGCGCGCGGGGACAGCGAGCCCGCCCAGGAGTCGAAGAGCTGGGCCGCGGCCGCCCCGGCGCGCACCTGGGTGGCGATGAACTCGCCGGTCAGGCGCGCGCACCAGGTCATGAGCCGGTCCCAGGAGTCGGGGTCGGCGCGCATGAGCGTGCGCGCCGCCAGGTGGTCGCGACTGGGCCGGCCCTCCACCAGGTAGGCCGCCAGCGTGAAGGGCGCCCCGCCGAAGGCGAGCACCGGCGTCCACCCCGCCGACCCGGCACTGTGCTCCAGCCCGGCGCGCGCCCGCTCGCTCAGCCCCTCGCGCACGCCCGGCGCCTGCGGACTGCCCAGCTCGACGACGACGCGCCGCACCGCCTCCTCGATCGCCCCGACCCCCTCGGCGCCGGGACCGTCACCGAAGCGGCGGGCCACCAGCTCGCTCACCTCGCGGTCGCTGCGTACCGGGGCGTCGAGGACCGGCCCGACGCCCTCCTCGATTCGCACTCCGACGCCCGCCAGGCGCAGCGGCACCATGATGTCGGAGAAGAAGACGGCGGCGTCGACGCCGTGGCGCCGCACCGGCTGCAGCGTCACCTCCGCCGCCAGCGCAGGATCCAGGCAGGCATCCAGCATCGGTACGCCGGCGCGCGCCCGCAGCGCTCGGTACTCCGGCAGGGAGCGTCCCGCCTGACGCATGAACCACACCGGTGTGCGCGCGGGCCTCCGCCCCGCCAGCGCCTCCAGGAGCGCCGGCGCCGCGGCAGAGCCGGCCGGGCCGACAGGCCCTGCAGGCCCCGCCGCCTCGGCAGCCTTGGCCGCTGGCTCGGAAGTCATTGAATCATTGTGTGAACTGCCAGTGACGAAATCGCGGTTATCGGGCGAAGAATGCTGACGCCGCGTGCTTTCCCTGCGATAAGGGAACTGAATGCGAGACATATCCGACTGCCTCCTGTCAGCAGTGGTCAGAGAGGGTTTATTGCGCGTGATGATGCGGCGTTCCAGACGTCCATCAGGTCCTGACAGAGTGTCAGAAATATGGTGATGACGCATTGTCATGATGTCGGGTGTGTGTCGCCACGCCGCTATTGTGCCTGCTCCCCACGGTGATGTTTCAATAGCGCCCGTTGTGACTACTCATCTTCTCTCCGCAGACCATCGACTGCCGGGCCTCGACGTCGTTGCCCGGCTCGGCGCGGTCGCCCCGGGGCTGGGGCCGGACCTCCTGGAAGCGGTCCCGGCGCTCCGCGGGGTCCTGGTGCTGTCCACCTGCAACCGCCTGACCCTGCTCATCGACGCCGACTCCTGGGCGGACACCGGCTGTCCGGCGGCCCTGCACCCGGACCTCTCTCCGGCGGACGCGAGCCAGTCGGCCGCGGCGTCGGACCTGGGGGAGACCGTCACCGCCTTCCTGGCCGAGCGCGCCGGGCTCCCCCCGAGCGGCCTCCTCCTGACCCACCTGGTCGGGGCGGCCGCCCGCCGGGAGATGCTTGCCATCGCCGCGGGCCTGAGCTCGATGGTGGTCGGCGAGGCCCAGATCGTCGGCCAGGTCCGCCGCGCCACCGAGACCGCCGCCGCTGAGGGCACGCTCAGCCCCGAGCTCGTGCGGGTCGTCGAGCGTGCCTCGGCCACCGCCCGCCGGGTGGCCCACGAGACCGAGCTGTCCGGTCAGGGGCGCAGCGTCGTCGCCGTCGGCGTGGATCAGGCCGCCGGCCACCTGCTGCCGCTGGAGGACTGCCGCGCCCTCATCGTCGGCACCGGCTCCTACGCCGGCGCCACCGTCGCCGACCTGCGCGCCCGCGGCCTGAGCGACATCGCCGTCTACTCCGCCTCCAACCGCGCCGAGGGCTTCGCCGCCGGCCACGGCCTGCGCGCCGTCCCCACCGGCGCTTTGAGTGAGGCCATGAGCCGCGCCGACCTCGTGGTCACCTGCCGCGGTACCGGCGGGCCGATCCTCACCGCCGACGTCGTCGCCCCCGTCGCCGCCGAGCGCGCCGGCTCGGCTGGGGGAGACGGACGCCCGCTCGTCATCCTCGACCTGGCCCTGACCCGCGACGTCGATAAGGCCGTCGGCGCCCTGCCCGGCGTCGTCCACCTCGACCTGGCCCGCGTGCGCGACGCCGTGCCCGAGGCCGCGGCCCAGCAGGTGGCCGCCGCCCGTGCCATCGTCGAGGCCGAGGCGGCCGACTTCGAGCGCACCCTGGCCGGCCGGGCCATGGACCCCCTCATCACCGCCCTGCGCGCCCAGGTGGGCCGCGTCGTCGCCGAGGAGGCCGCCCGTCTGCGGCCCCAGCCCGCCCGCCGGCTCGCCCTGGCCGTCCCCGCCGTCGACGGGCGCGCCGGAACCGGCGTCAGCGGTGTCAACAGCGCCGACGCCGCCGCAGGGGCCTGCCCCCATCGTCACCTCGCTGCCGAGCCCGGCTTCGAGGCCGCCAGCGAGATCGACGGCGAGCCCATGGTGCCCCTGGCGCAGGCCGAGCGGGCCCTGCACCACCTGGCCGCCCGCCTCCTCCACCAGCCCACCGTCATGGCCCGCCGCGCCGGCCAGGAGGGCCGCGAGGAGGCCTACCGTCAGGCCCTCGAGCTCGTCTGGGGTTTGGAAAGCACAGGAGAGAACCATGACTGACACCGCCGCGCCCGTGCCCGGGTCCACCCAGGAGGCTCCTGCGCGCCTGGACGCACGCCCGGATGCCCGCCCGGGCATCCTCCCGGGTGCCGACCTCGGCGGAGCTCCGGCCAGTGTTCCGGCCCTCGACCCGCTGGTCCCCTACGACGCCATCCTCCTGCAGTCCTACGGCGGGCCCCGCCGCCCCGAGGACGTCCTGCCCTTCATGCGCAACGCAACCGCCGGCCGCGGCGTGCCCGACTCTCGCCTCGTGGAGGTCTCCGGCCACTACCAGAGTGTCGGCGGCGCCTCCCCGATCAATGCGCGCAACGCCGAGCTGCGCGACGCCCTCCAGGCCCGCCTGGCCGAGCGCGGCTCGACGCTGCCGATCGTCGTCGGCAACCGCAACTGGCACCCCTTCGTCAGCCAGGCCCTGCGCGAGCTGGCCGACGCCGGAGCCCGCCGCGTCCTGGCCCTTCCCACCGCGGCCTTCGGCTCCTACTCCGGGTGCCGCCAGTACCGCGAGGACCTGGCCGGCGCCATCGCCCTGCTCGCCGACGGCGCGGACGGCTCCACCGGTGAGGGATTCGAGGCCGACGCCGCCGCCCGGGTCGGCGGGGACGGGGGCGGCCCCGTGGAGCTCACCGTGGACAAGACACGCCCCTACTACAACACCCCCGGCCTGCTGCAGGCCAACATTGACGCCATCGTCGAGGCATACGGCGCCCTGGCCGAGCAGGGGGTGGCGGCCGCGGACGCGCGTCTCGTGCTCGTCACCCACTCCATCCCCCTGGGCATGGAGGCCGGCTCCGCCCCGGGGGCGGGTCCCGAGAGCACTCACGGCGCCTCCGGGGCTCCCCGCCCCTCCGACGTCGCCGGCCCGACCGAGACCGGGCGGCAAGAGCCGGGCGTGGCCGCCGACCTGTCCACGGAGGTCTCCTACGTCGCCCAGCACGAGGCGCTGGCCGCCGTCCTCGTGCCCGAGGTCGCCCGCCGTCTCGGCCTGGAGACGGTCGAGGCCGACCTCGTCTACTGCTCACGCTCCGGCCCGCCGCAGGCCCGCTGGCTCGAACCGGACGTCAACGACCACCTTGAGGCCCTGGCCGCCGGGCACCTGACCGACGGCCGCCCCGTGGACAGGCCCGGGGGTGTCGTCGTGGCTCCCTTCGGCTTCATCTCCGACCACATGGAGGTCGTCTTCGACCTCGACACCGAGGCCGCCCAGACCGCCCGCGACCTGGGGATGCCGTATGTGCGCGCCGCCACCGTCGGCACCCACCCGGCCTTCGTCGACTCCCTCGTCGACATTCTCTTCGAGCGGGCCGCCGCCGCCCGCGGCGAGGACGTCCGGCCCGACTCGACCACCGGCGTCGGCCCCTTCCACACGGTCTGCCCGGACTCGTGCTGCCTGAACGGGGCCAGCCACCCCGGCCGGCCCGCCCACCACGGGACCGACGGCGCCGACTCCCGATAGCCCCAACCCCAGTAGCTCCGATACGAACCAGGAGAAGAAATTGAGTACTGACACCCACGGCCAGCACGGACACCCCGGCGGCCACCCCGGTGAGGGGGGCCTGCACCGCTTCGAGGACGAGGAGCGCCGCCCCCACCGCGACCCGCGCGACGCCACCGACGTCGACCTGGAGGCCATCAACAACCAGTACCACTACACGCTCTACGCCGTCTTCCGCCTGGCCCGCCCGCTGCCCGCCTCCCAGCCCGAGCGCGAGCAGCTCCTGGGGGAGAGCGCCAACTTCGTCGAGGCCGGCGGCGTGACGACGCGCGGCTGGTACGACGTCGGGGGCCTGCGCGCCGACGCCGACCTGCTCGTGTGGTGGCTCGACGACGACCCCGAGGTTCTGCAGGATGCCTACCACCGTCTGCGCGGCAGCGCGCTGGGCCGCTACCTGGAGCCGGTGTGGTCGTGCATGGGGCTGCACACGCCCGCCGAGTTCAACCCCCGCCACGTGCCGGCCTGCCTGGCTGGGGTGGCGCCGCGCGACTGGGTCATGGTCTACCCCTTCGTGCGCTCCTACGAGTGGTACCTGCTCGAGCCCGAGGAGCGCTCGCGCATGATGGCCCAGCACGGGCGCCACGGCTTCTCCAAGTACCCCGACGTCAAGGGCTCGACCCTGTCCACCTTCGGCCTGAGCGACTACGAGTGGATCCTCGGCTTCGAGGCCGACAGCCTCGACCGGCTCGAGGGGGTCCTGCACCACCAGCGCTACACGGAGGCGCGCATGCACGTGCGCGTGGACACGCCCTTCTACACCGGGCGCCGCGTCAGCCCGCAGGAGTGGGCCCAGCGCCAGCCCTGGGCCTGACTCCCTGCCCGCGGGGACATTCGACGCCGTCGGTGACACTCTCTTCCGGCCGGGGACGTCCCGCGCGTCCGGGGACAGGAATCCTGTCCCCGGACGCGCAAACAGCACCCGCCGGCGCGAGATGTCCCCGGCCGTGAGGGTGGGCGACGACGCATCTGCCGGCGCTGTTGGTGGAGGTCGAGGCAGGAGAGGGCGGCCATCTATGTGGTGCAAGCCAGTGAGGAAATCGAATTCGCCATATTAATCAGGTTGCTTTCGACTGGGGTTTCAAGGACATAGCCTCGGATGGTGATTGAGATGAACTGCCCTTGCCCGCACTGGTAAACAAGTTCTGCGTTGGCGGAATCCGTGGAATTCACGAGTCCATGACCTTGTGGAGCGGACTGCAGGACAACTGGTTTCGCCCCGTTCTTCTCGGTCGCGATCTTGTCGGAAGGGAAGTTGTCGCCATCTGCACGACCATAGATTATTCTGAGAATATTTTTGTTCGAGTTGGCAATGGTGCAGGTTGTGTAGTTCTGGAGATGCACTGAATCATAGGTCAAGTCGTCTCCGTAGGAACCCAGCAAGGCCTGCACGCTTTTGTCGGGTATGCCGCGGCATGTTTGAGCGGAATCGCTCGGAATGACGCTGGGAACCGTGAGGTCGGGCATGTTCTTGCGAGTGTGGTCGTCGCGGCTCCTTAGGAGGTGCCAGGAGATTCCGATCAGCACCAGAAGGGTTGCCGTCAATAGAGTGGCAAGTATGACACGGGTGGGCGACCGGCGTTGCATGCGAAGTGAATCGCCATCAGCCTTGGAGTGGGAATCGCGTCCATTCACTTGATGCTATCCACCTGTTGTAGAATGTGTATTTCCCGGAAAATCTATTGCTTGATAACTCTCGTCCGACTGTCTTTCAATGCCGTTGCCGGTTCAGTTCTGGCGGGGGTTGTTGTGGTTGGTGCTGAGGGTTTGGACCTCGGCGACGGGGAGGTTGACGGTGCTGGTGGTGGTGATGGC
>ERZ772932.279-NODE-279-length-30136-cov-3.292510_pt1 | contig 30136 bp, 25 predicted proteins | sample MGYA00511684_ERZ772932 | MGnify/ENA primary metagenome ERZ772932 (study PRJEB29015, sample SAMEA2738078) | human oral metagenome | biome: human oral; feature: human-associated habitat; material: saliva | place: China | collected 2210 ...
CTACTCGGGCAGTGTTTTTATGTAGTCTTGGGTAAGGCGGATATAGTCTTCTACGTCCAGACGCTCAGCTCGTAGCGTGAAAATGGGGTCGGAGAAGTCGTACCCCTCGGGGAAAAGCGTCCGCAGCGAGTTGCGGAGCGTCTTCCTACGTTGAGAGAAAGCTGCCTTTACTACCTTCTTAAATAGCTCTTCGTCTACGGGCAGTTCCTTCCTATCGTTACGTATCAATCGGAGCACCCCGCCCTTGACCTTTGGAGGGGGATCGAAGTCGAGTTCGCTTACCGTGAAGAGGTATTCGCAGTGGTACCAGCAACGAAGAAGCACCGACAAGATACCATAATCGCGCCCTCCGGGAGGGGCTGTAAGCCGCTCTGCCACCTCTTTTTGGAGCATCCCTGCACAGCATGGTACGCGGTCTCTCAGCTCCAATAGACGGAAGAAAATTTGGGATGATATGTTGTAGGGATAGTTGCCAATCAGTACAAATGGAGTTTGAGGTTGCCCCGGTATCAATTCGTCGGCAGGGAGTTTGAGTACATCCCCTTCGGTTAGGTGTTCCCCTCGGGCAAACCACGAAAAATTATGCTGTAGGTACTCGACCGACTCGGTGTCAATCTCAAGCGCATAAACCTTCAACCCCAGGTCCAGAAGTTCCTTTGTGAGCATGCCCATGCCCGGCCCTATCTCTAGGATAGGGATATCACGCCACGAGAGTACACTCTCGGCAATGGCACGAGCCACCGATGGGTTGGTTAGAAAGTGCTGCCCCAGGGCCTTTTTGGCACGAACTTTACTCATAGTACTGCGAAAAAAGAGTATATTTGTAGTGTTAGCAACTACGAAGGTAGCGTTTTTCTGCCGTAGAAGGTGGGCAAAGCGCTCCAACCTGATGAATAAAAGTACTACAAGAGTGGATCACCCCATAGTTCAAGGCTCCGACAACGTTGCCCCCGGCCTCTCCGACCATCGCAGCAAAAAGCGTTGGGTGCGCTTGGTTGTTTCCCTCTCTCTAGGGATTGCCTTGATGGTGGTTGTGTACCGGAATTTCGACTTTGGTGAACTTCTGGCGGTGTTGCGTTCCAACTCCATTAGTTGGGGAATTATCCTCCTATCCATCTTGGTGGAGGTCCTGGGGAATGTGATCCGAGGGGCACGCTGGAGGTTACTCGTGCACCCATTTAGCACCCCGGCGCCTCGTGTGAGGAATACAATCCTTTCGGTACTTGGGAGTTATGCGGTTAATCTCATTTTCCCTCGAGCCGGGGATGTTTGGCGTTGTGCTGCCCTATCTCGCTACGAATCCCTCTCGATGGCAAAACTTGTCGGCTCTCTGCTGATGGATCGCCTTATGGATATGCTCGTGCTGGGGCTTATTGTCTTGATGGCCATTGGGGGATTCTCCGATTTCTTAAGAGGCTATTTTGTAGTGCATCCCGATCTCTCTCTCAAGGTATCGCACCTCGTTTCTTCGCCATTGTTCTATCTGACTTTGTTGGCAGTAGGCGTATTGGGCTACCTCTTTTGGCGTCTCTCCAAAAAAAGCCGATGGGGCGCAAAGGTGCGTAAGGTGCTACGAGAGATGTGGGAAGGACTGCTTTCCATCCGATTTATGCCGCATCGAGGGCTCTTCATTCTCTATACCATCGGCATTTGGGGATGCTATTTCCTGGGTTTCTATCTCACCTTCTTTGCTTTCCCCTTTACTCAAGACTTAGGGATCAATGTAGGGCTACTTGCCTTTGTAATGGGCTGCTTGGGGGTGGCTGCACCCGTACAATCGGGTATCGGAGCCTGGCATTTCATGGTTATCACGACCCTTACGGCTGTGGGCGTTGAGCGCAGTGATGCCGGTTCATTTGCCCTCGTTGTACACACCTCGCAAACATTAGGTAACGCCCTTATTGGGCTAATCGCAATTTTAGTTATACCTTTACTCAATAGAAGTTATAGTAGAACTCAATAGTAAGAATACATAATATAGAAACGATTATGGCAAAAGACATTCTAACGCTTAAACCTGAAGCTGTCTGGAGATACTTTTATGATCTTACACAGATTCCCCGCCCCACCGGTCAGATGGATGAGGTAACTCGTTACGTGTTCGAAGCAGGCAAAAAACTCGGGTTGGAGACCTTACAAGATGAGGTTGGCAACGTGCTTATCCGTAAGCCTGCCACTCCCGGTATGGAAAAGAAGCCTATTATTACCCTACAAGGGCACGTAGATATGGTTCCTCAGAAGAATAGTGATGTACAACACGACTTCGCCAAAGATCCTATTGATGCCTACATAGATGGGGAGTGGGTGACGGCTAGAGGTACAACGCTTGGTGCCGACAATGGTATTGGGGTTGCTCTTGCTCTCGCTATTCTAGAGGACAATAGCCTAAAGCATGGCCCACTAGAAGCCCTCTTTACCATCAACGAAGAGGTAGGGATGGATGGGGCAAACGGCCTCAAATCCGGCTTCTGCAAGGGGGATATTCTCCTTAATATTGACTCCGAAGTAGAGGGTAATCTCTACATTGGTTGCGCCGGGGGGATTGACGTAAACGTAAGCCTCGAATACAAAGATCAGGAGACAACAAGTCAAGAAGATCAGGCTGTGCGCCTTACCCTCTCGGGGCTCAAGGGCGGTCACTCCGGAGTGGATATTCATATCGGTCGTGCCAATGCCAATAAGCTGATGGCTCGCTTCCTCAAGTGTGCTGTAGAAGAGTTTGGTGTGCGTGTGGCCTCTCTAGAGGGCGGTTCTATGCGTAATGCCATCCCTCGCGAAGCCTTTGCGGTGCTTACCATCGCGCCCGAAGATGCCGAAGAATTCTGCAAGTATGTTGCTGAGTTCGAAGCTCTCTTTACCAAAGAATTTGATGGAATTGAAGATAAGATTTCGCTCAAGGTCGAGAAGTGCGATATGCCTACCAATATTCTTCCCGAGGATATTCAAGACAATCTTATCAACGCACTCGAGGCTTGCCAGAACGGCCCCATCTCGATGCTTCAGAGCTTCCCGGATACGGTAGAGTCTTCTACCAACCTAGCCATTGTGCGCGCAGGTGATGGACTTGTGGAGGTGAAATTCTTGGTGCGTAGCTCGTCGGATAGCCGCAAGATGTGGGTGGCATCGAGCATCGAAAGTGCCTTCCTACTCATGGGGGCTAAGGTGGAGTTTGACGCTCCTTACACGGGGTGGCAACCCAATGCCAAGTCGCATATCATGGAAGTAATGAGCAAGGTGTATGAGGAAATCTACCACGAGAAGCCCGATGTTAAGGTAATGCACGCAGGGCTAGAGTGTGGTATCATCCAGGGTGTTATGCCCGATATGGATATGATCTCCTTTGGTCCCGAGATCCGTCACCCGCATTCACCCGACGAAAAAGTACATATCGACTCTGTAGCTCGTACCTACGAGGTCATTGTCAGAACTCTAGAACTTGTATAACCCCACAATCCTTTATAATAAATGAAAACAGCATTTGTATTCCCCGGTCAGGGGGCGCAATTCGTTGGTATGGGTCTCCCTCTTTATGAGGGTAACGCCGAAGCCAAGCGTTTATTCGATGAAGCCAATAAGATTTTAGGTTTCGATATTACAGAAATCATGTTCCGAGGTACGGACGAAGAGCTCAAGCAAACCAAGGTAACACAACCTGCGGTTTTCTTGCACTCGGTGCTCATGGCACGTGCTTTGGGAGCAGACTTCCAACCCGATATGGTGGCAGGTCACTCGCTGGGAGAGTTCTCGGCGCTTGTGGCTGCAGAGGCACTCTCGTTTGAAGATGGGCTTACCCTAGTTTCTAAGCGAGCTATGGCCATGCAAAAAGCCTGCGAAAAGACTCCTTCTACTATGGCTGCAATCCTTGGTCTACCCGATGAAAAAGTAGAAGAGGTATGCCAGAGCATCACGGACGAAGTAGTGGTAGCTGCTAACTTTAACTGCCCTGGTCAGATCGTAATTTCCGGCTCAATGCCCGGTATCGAGCGTGCCTGTGAATTGCTCAAAGCTGCAGGGGCTAAACGTGCTCTCCCCCTCAAAGTGGGAGGCGCATTCCACTCTCCACTGATGGAACCTGCTCGCGAAGAGCTGGCTCAAGCTATCGAAGCAACCACCTTTGCAGCACCCAAAGCTCCGGTATACCAAAACGTGGTAGCCAAGGCTGTTTGCGACGCTGCAGAGATTAAGAGCAACCTTGTAAAGCAACTTACCTCGCCCGTGCGTTGGACAGCTTCTGTGCAACAAATGGTAGCCGATGGGGCAGAACGCTTTGTAGAATTAGGCCCCGGTAGCGTATTGCAAGGGCTTATCAAGAAGATTGCTCCCAGTGTAGTTACCGAAGGAAGAGACCAATAAAGAGGGAGGAGTGTATGAATAACGAACATGTTCGCTGTCTTATATTAGGCTCCGGTCCTGCCGGATATACGGCAGCCATATACGCCTCTCGTGCTAATCTCAATCCCGTGCTTTATGCAGGGCTTCAGCCCGGAGGTCAGCTGACCACCACCACGGAAGTAGAAAACTTCCCAGGCTATCCCGAGGGGATCACGGGGCCCGAGATGATGGAGCAACTCAAGCAACAAGCTCTACGCTTTGGCACCGATATGCGTATGGGGGTGGCTACCTCGGTAGATCTTTCTGAGAAGCCTTATAAGGTGACAATAGACGATGCGACCACCCTTACTTGCGATACGCTTGTGATTGCCACAGGGGCTTCTGCTAAGTACCTCGGCCTGGCCGACGAAAAGAAGTACGCCGGTATGGGAGTCTCTGCCTGCGCTACGTGCGACGGATTTTTCTATCGCAATAGGTCTGTAGCTGTAGTAGGAGGAGGAGATACTGCTTGCGAAGAAGCTATCTACCTTGCAGGGCTGGCTAAGCAGGTTTATTTGATTGTGCGCAAACCCTATCTCCGAGCATCGCAGGTGATGCAAGACCGCGTTCTCAATAACCCAAAGATTACGGTACTCTTTGAACATAATACCCTAGGGCTATTTGGCGAAGACGGTGTAGAAGGAGCGCACCTCGTTAAACGCAAAGGCGAAGCAGACGAAGAATTAGTGGACATTGCTATTGATGGATTTTTCTTGGCCATCGGGCACAAACCCAATACGGACTTCTTAGCAGGGCAACTTGCCCTTGACGATGCCGGCTATATAGCTACAATCAATGGCTCTCCATTGACCAGTGTGGCCGGGGTATTTGCCGCAGGCGATGTGGCAGATCCTCGCTATCGCCAAGCTATTACCTCCGCAGGATCGGGTTGCAAAGCAGCTCTAGAGGCTGAGAAATATTTGATAGATAATAATCTGTAACAACCTAAAAGGGAGTTCCTTCACTCTGCGAGTTCTACTCAAGGTGGAGGGCTTCCCCCTAACAAAGAACAGAATATAAACTCTAATTATTAAACTAGTAAACGCCATGGAAAAAAAACAAATTATCATTGCTAGTATCCTTGGGATTGCTTTTGTTCTAGGGCTCTCTTTTGCAGCTTATCAGATCTCTCGCATCCGTAAGGTGCCTAGCGAAATCTCGGTTACGGGTATTGCCGAGCGTAACTTTAAGTCCGATCTCATCGTGTGGACAGCTACCTACTCTGTACAAGACAACAGCTCCTCTGAGGGGTATCAGGACCTGCAACGGATCGGGAAAGAGGTACGGAATTTTATCAAGAAGAATGATATCCCAGACTCTTCCTACCTGTTTAGTGGGATCTCAATCTCTAAAATGTATGACCAGGTGACCGATGGCAATAACTACTATCGCCAGGTCTTCTCGGGATATAACCTCTCTCAGACGGTAACTATTACCTCTCAAGATATTGACCGAGTAGAGGCATTGTCTCGCAATATCACGGAACTCATCAACCAAGGTATAGAGATTACTTCGGGAGATCCGAGCTACTACTATACCCATCTCAACGACCTCAAGTTGGAAATGCTCAAGGAATCTTCGGAAGATGCACTTGCTCGTGCAGGTGTTATTGCCGAGGGGAGCAATTGCAAAGTGGGGAAACTGAAACGTTCGCAGATGGGCGTCTTCCAGATTGTAGGGCAATACAGTGACGAAGACTACAGTTGGGGCGGATCTTTCAACACCTCAAGCAAGTACAAAACGGCCTCTATTACAGTTAAGAATACCTATAAAATTCGCTGATGCGGACGAAGACTCTAACCGCCCTTTTACTGTGGGCAGGTATTTCTCTAGCTAGTGCCCTGGGGCTTTCTGCACAATCTCTGCAGGAAGCCCGTGCACTGCGGGAGATGGGAGATTGGGCAAAAGCCGACAGTGCCTACCGAGTACTTGCGGAGCAATCACCCCTCAATACAGCACTCAAAGAGGAATATGCCTCCCTGCTTTTGGAGGTGGGAAAGTATCGAGAGGCTCTAGATCTGTTGCTGTCGCACTCGAATAAGAAGTTGCGTCCTTCTGCTTCGCTTTTGGCTCAAGCCTATTATGCTAACTATCTCTTTGAGGAGACGCTTTCCACTCTTGGCCGCCTTTCGCCTAAAGCGGAGACGCCCGAGGTAACCACTCTAAGGCAACAAGCCCAACGTGCTCGGCAGATGCTCGACAAGAGCGAGAGGCTAGAGATTGTAGATAGCATGCAGATGTCGCTCGATGCCCTGCCTGTCTTGCCCCAAAAATACTTCTCTACGGAGTGGGGAAAATTGCGCCTTGCCTCCGATTATAGAAGCGAGGTAGGGCAGCTCAATGCCGAGGGATGGGTCTACGAAACCGCGCTTGGACTAGAGTCTTTTTACGCACGAAAGTTGGAACACCGAGGCGATTCTGATATTTTTTCTGTCTTAAAATTGCAGGGGCGTATGGCAGAAGAGAATGCTCTAGAGGCCCTCAATACACCCAATGACGAGTGCTATCCTATCCTACGTCAGGATGGCATAACGCTCATATTTGCGCGCAAAAGCAGCGAAGGCATTGGGGGATACGACCTCTATCTCTCACGGCGCGACCCGGAGACGGGCAACTATCAAACACCCTCTCTCTTGGGGATGCCTTTCAACTCTCCTCAGGACGATCTTTTTCTCATTTACGACGATTTGCGAGGGGTAGGAGTGCTCGCATCCACTCGCTTTTGCCCTCCGGGGAAAGTGAACCTCTATACATTCCGTATAAACGAAGAGCACACTCTCCTCCCTTTCAATACTCTCCAAGAGAAGCGACCGGCCGCCTCCCTAAACCCTTGGAGAGCAACAGCACAAAATCAATAGCTACACTTATTTTATCCTCATTAGGTTATGGAAAAACGTATTATACCCTCTTCGGAACTTATTGTCAATCAAGACGGTTCGATATTTCACCTTCATCTCAAACCCGAGCAGCTTGCCGATAAAATCATCCTTTGCGGAGATCCCGATAGGGTGGGCATGATTGCCAACTATTTTGATAGCCGAGAGTGCGATGTGCAAAACCGAGAGTTTCGTACCATCACCGGCTCTTACAAGGGTAAGCGTATTACGGTACAAAGCCATGGTATTGGGGGGGATAATATTGAGATTGTAGCGAGCGAATTGGATGCTCTTGCCAACTTTGACCTTGAGAAGCGTTGCGTGCGCGATGAGTTCCGTCAGCTCACAATGGTACGCATTGGTACCTCAGGCGGGCTTCAACCCGAGAGCCCAATTGGTTCGTATGTAGCGAGTGAAAAGGCCATTGGTTTTGATGGCGTTATTTACTTCTATGGCGAGACAGAAAGAGTGCGAGACCTAGCCTACGAAAAGGCTTTGACCCAACAGCTCGATTGGAAGATAGAGGGGCTTAAACCCTATGTTGTATCGGCCGATGCCGAGCTACTAGAGCGCATTGTAGGGAATGATGGGCGCATTATCAAGGGGAGTACCATTGCTTGTAATGGATTCTATGCCCCTCAGGGACGCAAGCTCCGTCTCCCATTGGCAGACGAAAATCTGAACAAAAAAATAGAAGACTTCCGCTACGAGGGATATAAAATCACCAACTTTGAGATGGAAAGTTCGGCTCTTAGTGCCATGGCTTCCCTCCTAGGGCATAAGGCTATGACGGTATGTTGCATTATTGCCGGGCGGCAAAATCTCAACATGAATACCGACTATAAAGGGAGCATCGAAGACCTTATTCGAATCGTGCTCGAGCGCATCTAAGCTCTGTACAGGGGCATCTCCCCGAGACTTAACGGCTGTCCCTCTTTTGATAGATAGGAGGGGTAGCCTTCTTTTATCTTCCGTTCCCATTCTTTTTTGATGAGAAAAGAAGAATTTGCAGCTGGGAGTATCCCTACTCTTTCTGCCGAATAGGGGCTGCTTCCCTTCGCGATATTGGGCGGGAATCCCAAACGTATGCCAAGAAATATAGCTAGATTAGCCAAGAGATATTGTACCTTTGTAGAAGTATGGATATAGATGTACAACAAGTAAAGCAACGCCTAGGAATTATAGGCAATGCCCCCAAATTGCTCCAAGCTATCCGCACAGCCGTGCAGGTTGCTCCTACGGATGCGACTGTCCTCATTACGGGGGAGAGTGGTGTAGGTAAGGAGTTCTTCCCCAAAATCGTGCATCAGTACTCCATCCGTAAGCACAAGAATTACATTGCAATCAACTGCGGAGCCATTCCGGAGGGAACGATCGACTCGGAGCTATTTGGGCATCGAAAGGGTTCTTTTACGGGAGCGTTGGCAGATCGTAAGGGCTACTTTGAAGAAGCCAACGAGGGAACGATCTTTTTGGATGAGGTCGGGGAGTTGCCTTTGGCTACTCAGGCTCGTTTGCTACGTGTGCTAGAGAATGGAGAATTTATCCCGGTGGGGGCAAGTCAACCCATCAAGACGAACGTCCGCATTGTGGCTGCCACGAATGTAAATATGGCAGAAGCCATACGTAACGGCCGCTTTAGAGAGGACCTTTACTATCGCCTAAATACAGTCCCCATCCTAGTGCCACCTCTACGGGAGCGGGGGGACGACATCGCACTTTTGTTCCGCCGATTTGCTTCGGACTACGCCTCTATGTATCAGGTGCCGCCCTTAGAGCTATCCGCAGATGCCAAGCATATTCTTATCACGTACCGCTGGCCGGGGAATATCCGCGAGTTGCGCAATATTACCGAGCGCATGAGTATCCTTGAGCAAAATCGACTTGTGGAGCCGGAGGTGCTACGCAATTATCTCTCGGAAGAGGGTCTGCAAGATCTCCATCCCGTAGTGTCCGGTGTACAGCAGAGTGTGGATCAGCAAACATTTGCCAATGAGCGAGAGATACTCTATCAAGTACTTTTTGATCTCCGTCGAGACTTCAACGAGCTCAAACAGACGGTAAACGAGATGAAAGGCGCGCCCCTAGCGGAGACGAATCGAACTATACAAATGGTGGAGCACACCGAGGCTTGCTCTCCCAGGCACGAGGACGCTTCGCATACATTGCTCCCCCCATACTCCACGCACAGCCAAGAGCACGCCATCGATTACGATGAGGTCGTAGAGCCCGAAGAGGCAGAAGAATCCATTTCTCCCTCCGAGAGCCCTATCAAGGGGATTATTACAATAGAAGAGGCAGAGCGGCAGCTTATCACTCAAGCACTTGGGTTGCAAAAGGCTTCCTACACGAGGCAACAGATTGCCGACATGCTGGGAATCTCGGCTCGTACCCTCTCTCGCAAGATAAAAGAATATGGTTTGGAATAGTCTCATCAGCCGGCATACAAGGAAATTATTGGGGTTGCTCTCTTTGCTACTCATCTTCTCCTCTTGTAAGATCTCTTATAAGTTTACGGGTACATCTATCGACTACGAACAGACCAAAACGGTCTCCATTACGGAGTTTATAAACCAAGCTCCCCTTGTTTATCCGCCCCTTAGTCAGACCTTCACAGAGGCGTTGCGTGAGCTCTTCCGACGCCAGACCCGTCTGGAGGAGGTGGCTCAAGCCGGAGACTTTAGCATAGAGGGGGCTATCGTTGGGTACGAGCTAACCCCTGTTGCGGTGCAGGACGACGCCTTTGCTTCCATGACCCGGTTTACGATGACTGTCTCGGTACACTTTGAGAATAATGCGAATCCAAAGAAAAATTTCGACCGCACCTTCTCGGCTTATACCGAGTTTGATAGCAGTAGTCTCTTCTCGCAAGTACAGGACGATTTGGTGCGACAGCTTACCGAAGACATCACCAAGCAAATCTTTAATGCCACGGCAGAAGATTGGTAATTCTCACCCATTCCTCCGGACTTGATACATGACAGCACAAGAGCTACGAGCCTATCTCAATGCACCCAATACGCTGAATAAGGAGACCCTACCCGAGCTTAAACAGCTAGTAGAGGCCTATCCTTATGCGCAGACTTTCATCTTTTTGTATCTATACAATCTGGCTCTTCTTGAGGATCTTCGTTACTTCTCCGAACTGAAAAAGTGGGCAATTTCCCTTCCCTCTCGTAGCCGATTGTACGCGCTGGTGGAGAAGCGATATATCCCCCAGAGCTCCGTAGTGTCAGACTCCGACAAGGGCGATTTTTCGTCCATAGATCGCTTCCTAGAAGAGATTGGTTCCTCTCACTCCGGGGATCCTCTTGCCTCGCTGGGTGAAGGCGTTGGGGGAGGCGGAGACTATTTCGATGCTCTAGAGCGTGGAATTATAGCCCCCACTTCTGAGAATTATGAGGAGCGAGAGAAGTCCGTTCCCAAGTCTCAAGCATCTTCTTTGCCCACTCAAGAGGACGTGGAAGAGGAGGATAGAGGCCCTCTTTTCACAGAAACGCTTGCCAAAATCTACATTCAGCAGCAGCGTTATGACCGAGCTCTTGATATTCTACGGGCAATAATGACCAAAAATCCAGAAAAAAACGCTTACTTTGCAGATCAGATTAGGTTCTTAGAGCGCCTACAAGAAATAAGTAATAGAGAATAGTATATAATAAGACACGTAAGTACAATGTTTGTTTTCCTATCCATCCTCATCCTCTTAGCAGCTGTTTTGCTTATACTCGTAGTAGTTATCCAAAACTCAAAGGGAGGGGGTCTCGCCTCCGGATTTGCCTCAAGCAATCAGATTATGGGGGTTCGTAAGACGACCGATTTTCTAGAAAAAGCTACTTGGTGGTTGGCTGGAGCTATCGCCATCCTAAGCATCGTTTCTACCCATTTCCTCCATACAAGTCTCAAGGAAGATCAGGGGATCAATAAAGTTATAGAGCAGAAGGTAGAAGAAACACCTGAGCAGCAGCTCCCCAACTTGGGCGGTGAAATGCCTGCTACTCCTACTCCCGACGCTCCTCAGCAGTAATCCACTTTTTTTGTAGAGTGGAGGAGTAGTCTTCCCTTTTTCACCTATACTCTCTAGGGGGTGTAGGCTGATTGGTATTCATAAAGCACCTGGTTTTCATTTTCTTTTAGGATAATTTCCCCAAGAAAATAGGCTGGGTGTCTTTCTTTTTCTCCCTAGAATTTCTTTTCCGAATTAGGCTGAACGAAAATCGGGGATAGGCAAGGTAAAAGAGGGGGTGTATCTCTATTTTTATGAGGTTTTCTCTAGAAAAAGTATTGGTACATCTAACAAAATCACTACCTTTGTCGCCAGAAATGAAAGCTTCCTTAGCTCAGTTGGTTAGAGCATCTGACTGTTAATCAGGGGGTCCTTGGTTCAAGCCCAAGAGGGAGCGCATCTGATTTTAATAAAAAAGCCCTTCATATTGGAGGGCTTTTTGTTATTCGAAGGGTTGGAAAAGAAATGGATTTTATGAGGATACCTGCTCTCCTGATGTTTTTGGGGTGCTATGCATAGATCTTACAAAGGCTGAAAAGAAAGAAGCTAATATCTGTTACTCTTCTTAATGCTGTTCTAAATGATTTCAACTTTCTATTAAAGGTTTAGTAGCACGATTCAGAAAGAAGTTGAGACCTCATACTAGTGTCCATACAAAGTCGCTGAGAAGACATAAAACTTTTGAAGTCTGTTTGGTCGACTTGCACGTATTAATGCGCAAGCGACATCCTTGCCACATCTCCGTACAAGTTCTTAGAGAAAATTATACGTGAGGAATGGATAAATGAATAGGCTTCCTACGAGTATTTGTATTGACCTGTATGGACTCTCAATCTGGGAAAATACACGAGGGTATACTCCAACAATACCCTCTTTGATATTATGATTGAGTGCTTTTGGGGGAGGAGGTTAAGGCAGGTATCATTGTAAACTCATCTCTTTGACACCCTCCACCCATAGTTTGATGTCCTCGTACAAATCTTGATTGATCTCATCGGGGAGGAATTGCACGATACGCGTGCGATCAAGAAGAAGTCCCGATGCCCTTGATGCTAAGAGTTCCCAATTATCATCTACGGCTTCACTCACCATATAGATACTGATAGGTGTAAATCGCAGAGGTGGAGTCAAAAAGACATCGCAGAAAGATCTAGGATTCATTTGGCCTAATTTATCACGCCATGAAGTTCCTGTTTTACACTGACCAAAGGCTATAAAATGCCCTTTTCTTTCGTCATTAAAGGGGGTGAATGCAACAAGATCTATACCACCATCTTTGTGATTATGACCAACTCCAGCTGGATATTTAAATTGATATCCTTTTTCTTTAAACTCCTTGAGTAGTTTTTTTACTTTATTTTCAAAGTCATTTGGGTTGGATTCGGAACCTGTTCCAAACACCATAGATTTTGTATAAGGACCAAAATAATGCGATAAGACCTCTTTACATAGTCGCTCAAAAAGAAGTGTTCCATCTTTTTGATTGACGATGCGATCGGCTCCCATTTTCCATCGTGTGGCAAAAAGAAGGAAAGAATACAGTATCCTATAGTATTCGGAGCAACCTTCGTTTATCGAAACCATTTTTGTTTCTGCCACAAAAGGATACTTATTAGATGTGGAGTAAGCGCGGAAATCAATTTGATTTAATGCATCGGAAAACTCACTATAGGCATCTGTGCCGATTGAATCAATCTCATCTTCATCTTCTACAAAACCACTATTTTCAGCTGCTTCAACGATAGAGAAGCATCTTTCTTTAGAAAGAAGGCACTCTACTTCCATATAATCGGCAATCTCTGCTAGTGTTGCCTTAGGTGAGGGTGAATCTCCTATTTTATACGGCATATACTGATTAGTCTATGGTACGTTCTTTCTGGCTTTTACCAAGTAGTGTTTGGCGAATCTCTTTCATACTCTTATATAAAGAGTCTGCGGAGTCTGCAAGGTTGATTACGGTCTTTAGCAAATCTTCATTACCGTCGTAAGAAGCAATTTTGCTGAGAGCCTTTTCTAATTTATTCCGAGCATCAACAATTGCTTCGTATAACACGTCTACCCCTTCTTTGCTCCCCTCGAATGCAACTTCAAGGGTATTTCCTGCGCGGAGCAATTGTACTGCATCTGGTTTTTCTAGTACTTGGCAAAGCTGACGAATACCAGGATTCTGGCTCTTTACTACAGCAGGTAAAGATTTCTTTTTGCTACCTAAAATCCATGTCAATACTTCTTCTAGTTTATCAAGTTTATCCTCAGGAACAGGGTTCTGCTTTGCTTCGGAAAGATCCAATTCGAGATACCTTTGCATGCTCTCGTAATTCATTGCAGTATAAACGTGCGAGAAATATAGGCGATTGCTGTATACGTCGTCAATCTTGAAATCTGTTTGTCTATCTGCTTGATTGATGAGCATTAAACCTTGATACAAACGTAGGGTAATCTTATTGGAATCACCTATCTGGGTTGCAATATCTTCCAACGGCACGCCATAGTTATCGTGTACAAGGGCTATATATTGTGCTTTAGCATAGGAGTCCCATTTGGCAGGACCATTAACATGCTTAAACCCAATATAACGCCATGCATCCCTTCGATGAGACATTTCTATGACAGGAATGGAATTTGTTAACTGATCAATGATGTTAGTAGGGATTTCTCCGTATTTGCTCATCCCTCCCCCCTTGATGAGGTCAGGATGGAGAATTGCCTTGACAGCGGCCAAACGGCGATTGCCTTCAATGACGATTAGTTTTTCTTCTTCACGAACAACGTATAGTGCTTCGCTCTCGAAAAATCCGCTGGCAAGAATAGACATAACGAGTTCGTTAATATCCATATTCTTCCATAGGACGTTGAGGATACTCTCTTCGTCAGCGAGTCCTTGAAACTCCACCAATCGAGGGTTTTTGAAATCAAAATGAAGTTCGTCAGCTTTGATAAACTGGATGATTGCTTTTTCTGCCATAATTGCTATAGGGTGATGGGTTTCTTCAATTGGGATTTTGCACATTCAAAAGTGAGTCTGTTATCAAAGATAAGCACTTCATCGCCCACACGATTGGAAGTGCATTGTGATAATTGGTAGACAATCTTTCGATATTGGGGATATAACTCTAAAATAAAGTCTTGATTGTCATACGATACCATCCAGCGATTGTGTAGCTGTACTACTCTTTTAGATAGATCGCGATGGTTGTCATCATGAAATGCATTCATATAGAGGAATGACCCTTTCTTATAATAGGGAGGATCTAAATATATGAAGATATCATTGTGTGTCTGCTCTATCTTATCAAGAAAATAAAGCCCATCCAGATTACTCAAGTGAATTTGATTAGAGAGGGCTGCAATACTTCGGATTCGGTAAATGAGTTCTGACTTGTTGAAACGTGCACTCAGTCTGTACTTTCCCGTCTGCTTCATTCCGCCAATGGGACCTCCAAAAATAATACCAGATACATTCGTTCTATTCAGAAAGAATGTTGATTTTGCTAGTTCAATTTTATTATGCTGATCTCTTTCTCTCTGAACTTGCTTATAGTATTCCCACGTTGGTATATCAATTTTTACCTCTTCAATCCACGAACAAAAATCGTCTGTTTGGTGGAGGATAGCATTCCAGAAAGCATAGATGGATGGATCAAGATCATTGATATGAATCTCTGATACCAAGCCATTCATTAGAAGTCGGAGTGCTAATCCTGCTCCCCCTGAATATGGTTCAGCATATTTGATACCGACCATATTATTTTCCTCTATCAAGTTTCGGACGAATGTGTAGATGCAGTTTTTCCCTCCTGGATATCTAAGAGGTGATTTATGAATGCTGTCAATTGTCGGCATGGCTTGAAGGGAATTTTATCTCAGCATTTTTAAAATGTGATTTTGCGTAAGCAAAGTTACTAATTACTTTATGATCTTACACTTTTTCCGAACACTACCGTTTAGAGGGAGGCTGGTTTTGTGTTTTTCTCGGGGGCTCCCCTCTGCATCCTCTCTGTCTTATGTGACAAAAAGAAACCCCCTATTCTCATGCGAGAATAGGGGGCGTTGTTTGCTTCGATAGCCTAGAGATTAGGCTTCGGCTTCTTGTTGTTTGTTACGGTAATCAGCAAGCTCTTCTACAGCAAAGTTGCGAACAAAGCGTTCGATCTTGTCCTGCTCGGCAAGAGCAAAGCGATGATATACGCGAGCACTTTTACCAAAGAGTTCGGGTTCGTCGTTGGCTGCAAGGAGCAACAAATGCCCAAAGAGAGCATGTGAAGTCATCTCTACGAGGCGGCGAGCTTGGAAGTCGAGAAGCTCTTGATTCTTCTGCTCAACAACAAATTGAGTCAGCTGGTGTGCACGTTCGTTCATCGCAGCTAGGCTCTCCTTCATGGCTTTCCATTCGGGTTTAACCTCGGTTGTTTGGTACTCGTGCATACGCTCGTAGTACGTTCCGGTTGTGACGTGGCGGATGGCTGCCACTACCTGCAACTGGGTTGTACCTTCGTAGATATTGGTAATGCGGACGTCTCTATAGAGGCGCTCACAAGTATAGTCTTTCATATACCCACTACCGCCATGGATCTGTACGCAATCATACACATTCTGATTGGCGAACTCGGTGCTAAGCCCCTTACCGATAGGAGTAAAGGCATCGGCTAGACGGGTATAGTATTTGAGTTCCTTGCGTTCTTCGGGGGTGAGTTTACGCTCTCTCTGGATGTCTTCTAGCGTCTTGTACATATCTACAAAGCGACAAGTTTCGTAGAGATGAGCACGAGAAGCATCCGTTTTTGCTCTCATAATAGAGAGCATCTCATACACAGCAGGGAAATTATCAATGGTCTGACCAAATTGCTTACGCTCAATAGCATAGGCATAAGCCTCCTGATAAGCGGCTTCGCTAAGGCCTACAGCTTGCGACATGATACCCAAGCGAGCACCATTCATCAGAGCCATAATGTATTTGATAAGACCTAGGCGGCGTTCACCACAAAGCTCTGCTTTGGCATTAGAGAAGACCAATTCGCAGGTAGGAACGCCCTTGATACCCATTTTGTGCTCAATGCGGCGCACGGTTACACCCGGGTTGTTTTTGGAGTCGAAGATGAACATCGAAAGCCCACGACCATCGCGTGTACCCTCTTCGCTACGGGCGAGCACGAGGTGGATGTGAGAGTCCCCATTGGTAATAAAACGCTTTACACCGTTGAGGTACCATGCACCATCTTGTTCGTTGTATGTCGCCTTGAGCATTACAGCCTGAAGGTCACTACCGGCATCGGGTTCGGTAAGGTCCATAGACATCGTTTCCCCAGCCGAGATGCGGGGGAGGAAGCGCTCCCGTTGGTCTTCGCTACCAAATTCGTATAGGGTGGTGGCGCAGTCTTGCAAACCCCATAGGTTCTCAAAGCCGGCATCGCTACGCGAAACAATATCCGCTGCCATGATGTAAGGAGTGATGGGGAAGTTGAGACCATCGTAACGACGGGGGAGTGCAATACCCATAAGGCCTGCCTGACGCACGGCATCAAGGTTAGCCTGTGTGTAGGGGTCGTAGACAGCTCTACCCTCTACGAGAGAAGGGCCTGTTTGATCCACGTTCTGGGCATTGGGGGCAATTACATCCCCGCAAAGCTCACCTACGATATGGAGCACCTGCTCATAGCTATCGAGGGCATCTTCGTAGTTTTGGGGAGCGTAATCATATTTATCTTTATCCGCAAAGTCACGCTCACGAAGAGCCACAATGCGCTGCATCAACGGGTGGTGCAGGTGGTATTTTAGTTGGGGGGTATCTGTATAGAAATTAGCCATAATCTTAGATGTTTAGCGTGGTGCTTATTTACTATTCTTTCTGTAAGCTGCGATCATTTTAGGGATCACGTCTTCTACTCTCCCCGTGATTACATAGTCCGCAATGCTGTTGATGGGGGCTTCGGGATCGTTGTTAATCGAGATAATGAGCGAGCTTTCTTGCATCCCAGCCACATGTTGGATCTGACCGCTGATACCGCAGGCAATGTAGAGTTTGGGGCGCACGGTAACACCTGTCTGACCAATTTGGCGGTCGTGATCGGCGAATCCGGCATCCACGGCAGCTCTAGAAGCTCCCACTTCGGCACCCAATACTTCGGCAAGTTGGAAGAGGAGCCCAAAGCCTTCTTTGCTGCCCATACCATAACCACCGGCTACAATGATGGGGCTACCTCCCAAGTTTACTTTGCTTTCTTCGATATGACGCTCAAGGATAGAAACCACAAAGTCGGTATCCGATACGTAGTCTGCTACGTTGTGTTGGATTACTTCACCCTTGTAAGCGGCATCGAAAATCTCTTTTTTCATCACGCCGGGGCGTACCGTTGCCATCTGAGGACGACAATCGGGGTTAACGATGGTGGCAACGATGTTACCGCCAAAAGCTGGACGGATTTGGTAGAGAAGTTCGGGATAATGTTGCTTGGTCTTGGCATCGGTGTACTCACCAATCTCTAGCGAGGTACAGTCCGCCGTAAGCCCACTATGCAGAGCCGACGAAACGAGGGGACCTAAGTCGCGTCCCAGCGTGGTGGCTCCGAGTAGTGCTATTTGGGGCTTTTCTTCATCGAATAGCTTGGTTACGATAGCTCCGTAGGGCTTCGTTGTATAGTACTGTAGGTTGGGAGACTCAAATGTATGCAGGCGATCTACTCCATAAGGGAACACCTGCTCGGCAATCCCTTTGATGCAGTTAGAGATAGCCACGGCCTCTAGTTGGCAACCAAGACGTGTGGCAAGAGCACGCCCCTTGGTAAGGAGTTCTAAGCTCACTTCTTGTACGATGCCATTTTCTATTTCGAGATAAACAAATAGGTTGTTCATAGTTATCAATACGTCTTTCGGTGCGTGAATTATCCTATGGTGTGATTGGCAATAAGTTCCACAATGAGGGAAGAAATGCCTTCGTCATTGGCTTCGTAGTGACGAGCTTCCTTAGCTTGGAATACTACGTTTTCTATGGTCTTTACCTTTGTGGGAGAGCCAAGAAGTCCGCATTGCTCGAGTTCGGCCTTTACGTCAGCAGCTGTTAGTTCTGTGATCTGTAGGTAGGGACGAGCCTCGAATAGAGAGCGTTGCATTTCGCTAGCCTCCCCAAGTTCGTTGGGCACCATAGCATACTTATATTTTTGTAGCGCCTTGGCGTTGCGAGGACGGCATGGAGCCGAGCTTCCGTTTACCGTGATAAGGAGGGGAAGAGAGGCCTTTACACGTTCTACTCCGTGCTCCAAGCGACGGCGAACGATCACCTCTTTTGCGTTTATTTCTTCTAGTTCTTCGGCATACGTTACGGTGGGAAGGCCAAGCTTATGAGCCACCTGAGGACCTACTTGAGCGGTATCGCCGTCAATGGCTTGGCGACCCGATAGTATGAGGTCGGGCATCCCTATATGGCGGATAGCCATAGCAAGGGCGTAACTTGTGGCAAGAGTATCTGCACCGGCAAAGGCACGGTCGGTAAGGAGATAACCACGATCTGCACCACGATAGAGAGCTTCTCGGATTACATCGGCAGCACGGAACGGCCCCATCGTAAGCACCGATATGGTTGTATCGGGATACTGGTCTTTGATACGGAGTGCCTGTTCCAGGGCGTTAAGGTCTTCGGGATTGAAGATGGCAGGCAGGGCACCGCGGTTGACAGTTCCGTCTTCGCGCATGGCATCTTTGCCTACGTTGCGAGTGTCTGGCACTTGCTTAGCAAGGACTATAATGTTCATTGGCTACAAGTATATTGGTTTTATATTTATTTCTAATTAGCGATTGAGTACTTTATTCTTAGCTATAACGGCATTGTAAGGCTTGATGTAATCGGGTACCCAGTAGGCCACATCGGCCGTTCTCCCTTGGTCTAGAGCCTGCCAGGCCGGTAGCCTCAAAGAGGAGGCGAACGCCTCGGTGGGCGTGATCCGGAAGCGGGAGTCGGTAAGTACCTCAGCACATTTTGCAGCTCCGTTTCCTATTAGACAAATAGGGGTGTCGAGGGGTACATCGGTATAGCTTTCGGGTTGGATAATTTCTGCATGGGGTGCAACGAGTTGGATCCCTTCGGCTGAATAGGTAGCCGTGTATACCTCCATGCGTCCTGCATCAATCATGGGCACAATAAGGGCTTCTTGGGGAATCAATCCCTGCTCAATAGCCCCCCAGGCCAGCGATTCGAGTGTAGAAACTGCGATTAGAGGCTTACCGGATGCGAAGCAATAGCCCTTAGCAAACGAAGCTCCTATGCGCAGCCCTGTATAACTTCCGGGGCCTCCACTTACGGCTATGGCTACAATTGAATAGCCTTTTTCGCCGGCTTCTGACTTGAGTTCGTCGGCAAAGCGAGCAATAAGGGCTGCGTGTTCGTTCCCTTTTCGGTCTATTCGCTCGGCTATGACGCCCTCTCTGGATAGCAGAGCTAGCGAACAAACATTGGTAGAGGTATCTATGGCAAGAATTGCCTCTAGTTGAGAAGTCGTGGGCTGATGGGCAGAGATCATGGTGCCAGTCGGTCTATCTTCCAACCCTCCCCATCCTCATTTGGGGTGTATAAGAACCTATCGTGCAAACGGCTTTCTCGGCCTTGCCAAAACTCGATGCGCTCCGGCTTTACAGCGAATCCTCCCCAATTGTCGGGGCGAGGTACGCTGCGGCCGACATATTTTAGGCTCTCGGCAGCAAACGCTACCATGATATATTCTCTATTGGGTATGGGGTGGCTCTGAGGAGATACTCGGGCTCCCACTCTGCTTTTATAGGGGCGTTGCGCAAAATAAGCGTCGCTCTCCTCGGCAGAGAGGTGGCGTACTGTGCCTTCGATATGGATCTGTCTCTCCATCTCGTGCCATAGGAACGTAAGTGCCACATGGGGATTCGCGCTCATTTGCTTACCCTTACGGCTCTCGTAGTTGCTGTAAAAAACAAACTCATCGTTGAGCACCTCTTTGAGTAGTACTGTGCGCATACTCGGATGCCCATCGGGTGTACTTGTTGCCACAATCACGGCTGTGGGTTCTAGAGCATTGCCCTCCACAGCTTCGCGCAACCACTGATTGACTTTGTCAAAGGGGTTGGCCGGCATATCTTTGCGCGTGAGACTGAGCTTACTATACTCGCGCCGGTAGCTCTCAAAATGCTGATCCATTCTTTATCTTTTCTACTACAACTGCACTCTATTCTTCTGAGTGTGCAACATTCAGCACTACAAAGCTACTCTTTTTTTCGATATCTTTGACCCCTACTAGTGATGAGAATTAATTAGAACTCTCTATTATGATGGATACAATCAAGCAAATATATCGTATCGGCAATGGCCCGAGTAGTAGTCACACGATGGGTCCTAAGCGTGCCGCAACCCTCTTTCTCAAGCAGGTAGAGGGGCTTGTAGTCTCTTCGTTTGAGGTTACCTTATATGGTAGTTTGGCAGCTACGGGTAAGGGGCACATGACCGATCAGGCGATACTGTCTGTGCTCAATCCGACACATCCTACAGAGATCATTTGGGAGCCTTCTGTGGAGCTAAAGTTTCACCCCAACGGCATATTGTTCCGAGCTCTTGATGGAGAGGGGAAAGAGATAAAGCGATTTATGGTCTATAGTATTGGGGGCGGAGTGCTTGCCAATGAGGACTTTAATGAGCAGGTAACCAATGAGGTTTATAAGCTCTCGCACATCACAGAGATGATGCCCATCTTACAGAAGTATGGAATGTCTTACTGGGAGTATGTAGAGCATTGCGAGGGGAAAGAGATTTGGGATTACCTGGCCGAGGTATGGAAGGTGATGAAGCAGTCGATACACGATGGCTTGGAGGCTGAGGGCGTATTGCCCGGCGGTTTGGGGCTAAGACGGAAGGCGGCGGAATATATGGTGCGCTCCCTGAGCTATTCGGAGAGCGTGCGCTCTCGTGGTAAGGTATATGCCTATGCTCTTGCCGTGAGCGAGCAAAACGCCTCCGGAGGGCTTGTCGTTACGGCACCCACATGTGGCTCCTGTGGGGTAATGCCGGCTGTACTCTATCACCTGCAAGACACACGCAACTTTACGGATAAGCGAATATTGCGTGCTTTGGCTACGGCAGGTCTCTTTGGGAATGTTGTGCGTACGAACGCCTCTATCAGCGGAGCGGAGGTGGGATGCCAGGGCGAAGTGGGAGTTGCTTGCTCAATGGCGGCCGCAGCTGCTAGTCAGCTCTTTGGTGGTACGTTGGCTCAGATTGAATATGCTGCCGAGATGGGACTGGAGCATCATTTGGGTTTAACATGCGACCCCGTTTGCGGATTGGTGCAAATCCCTTGCATTGAGCGTAATGCCTTTGCCGCCAGTCGTGCTCTCGATGCCAATACCTATGCCAACTTTACGGACGGTAGGCACCGAGTAAGTTTCGACCGCGTAGTAGCGACCATGCACCAGACAGGCAAAGATCTCCCAAGCCTATATAAAGAAACTTCTACAGGAGGACTTGCGACGAACTCGGAGCTAGACGGAGAAACTCAAACCGACGAAGCCAAATTCTCTGAGTTGGATGGGCCGCACACTTCTCCCTGCTAAGTAGGATCAGTACAGATAGCGAGAGGTGTATAAAGCCTCTCTTTATATAACACCCCCTCTGCTCTCTAGGCTTTGCCTGGTTGGAGTAGAGGGGGCTTAGTTTTAGGGGAGTAGGATATTATTCTTTGGTCTCGTACAAGACGGAGAGTTACACTGCGACCCTTTTCCCTGGTCGGCTTCTTACCGCATTACTTATCGGCTTGTTTCTTGAGAAGATCTTTGATTTCGCCAAGAAGTTTCACTTCGTCGCTGGGTTCGGCTGGGGCTACCGGTTCTTCGGGCTTGGCCTTGCGTAGCTTGTTCATCCCCTTAATGAGCATAAAGATCACGAAGGCGATGATGATGAAGTCGAGCACAGCTTGCAAGAAAGTTCCCACAGTCATAGCCACTTCCGGCTTGGTAATTTCTCCCCCTTCTATCACAGCTTCGCGGAGTACCCACTTGAGATCTTGGATGTTGCTTCCACTAGTTAGGAGGGTAATGGGAGGCATAATGATGTCTGCCACAAGGGAGGAGACAATCTTACCAAAGGCACCACCGATGATGATACCTATTGCCATATCCATTACGTTGCCCTTCATGGCAAACTCTTTGAATTCCGAGATTAGTTTTGACATACCTATACTCTTTTTTTTGTTCTTACTAGTTTTCTATGGGTGTGTGCTTTGTTACTTTTGAGCACGAAGGCTTAGCTCAGCCCCTCAATGTGTCCATCTACGATGTCTATATTGACGGCTTGAGGTATTTTTGGTAGCCCCGGCATCCGCATTATATCACCCATAACCACTACAATCATACCTGCCCCTCTATTGATAACGAGGTCGGTTACTTTCATCTCAAACCCTCTCACGTCGCCATACTCTTTGGCATCGGTGCTAAAAGAGAATTGTGTTTTGGCGATACAAACAGGGAGATGCTCGAGGTGCAACTCGCGAATTCGGGAGAGAGCTTTGGCGGCTTTACTGCTGTAGGTTACGTTGCCTGCGCTGTAGACCTTGTGGGCTATCTTCTCGACTTTTTGTTCGATGGTATCGTCTAGGTCGTATGCAAACTGAAGAGGCATTGAGGGCTTATTCTCAATGGTGTCAACTACGAGTTGTGCCAATTCTGCGGCACCCTTCCCCCCTTCTGCGAAGGCATTGTTTACGGCAAAGCCCACTCCTAGCTCCTCTTGGCAGTGCCGGCGTACCATCTCTATCTCGCTATCGATGTCGGAAGCAAAGCGATTGAAACAAACAACCACACGCTGACCAAAGTTGCGCAGGTTGTGTACGTGCCTATCAAGGTTGGCCAATCCGCGAAGTACTCCCTCTTTATCGGGGTCTTTGATGCGTTTTTCGTCCAGACCTCCGTGCAGCTTGAGGGCAGATAGGGTAGCTACCAATACGGTGAGTTTGGGTTGTAACCCTCCCACTCGGCACTTGATGTCGAAGAATTTTTCTGCCCCAAGGTCCGCCCCGAATCCAGCTTCTGTGATGGCATATTCTCCGTACGACATTGCCATCTTGGTAGCGAGCATTGAGTTACAACCATGGGCAATATTGGCGAAAGGCCCTCCATGCACAAAGGCAGGTGTATGCTCTGTGGTTTGTACGAGATTGGGCTTGATGGCATCTTTCAGCAGTACGGTAATAGCTCCGGCAACCCCAAGGTCTTTGACGGTAAAGGGCGCACCCTCTTTTGTATACCCAAGGAGAATATTTTCTATGCGGAGGCGTAGGTCCTCTAGGTCTTTTGCTAGACAGAGTATGGCCATGATCTCCGAAGCCGGAGTAATATCGAAGCCGGTTTGTCTGGGTATTCCGTCTGTGCTGTTGCCCAGCCCTGAGACAATGTTGCGCAACGAGCGGTCGTTTACGTCGAGCACTCTCTTCCAAAGCACTTCCGACAATCCGACGCAATTATCCCTATTTTGGTATATATAATTATCGAGCAGAGCCGTAATCATATTATGAGCCGAGGTGATGGCATGGAAGTCTCCTGTGAAGTGGAGGTTGATATTTTCCATTGGTAGTACCTGGGCATATCCCCCACCGGCAGCACCCCCTTTTTGTCCGAAGCAGGGACCCAATGAGGGTTCGCGTAGGGCTACGATGGCGCGTTTCCCTATGTGATTAAGCCCGAGAGCTAACCCAATAGAGACGGTCGTTTTTCCCACCCCGGCCTTGTTGGGCGTGATGGCGGTAACGAGTATCAGGTTACTCTTGGCAATCTTTTCCGGACGAAGGCTACTCAGTCCTACTTTGGCAATGTGATGTCCATAAGGCTCTACATCAGCGTTGTCGATACCCAAGCCTTGGGCTATATCTTGTATCGGTTTTAGTTTTATCTCGCGAGCGATTTCTATATCTGTCTTCATAGAGGCAAACTTACTATTAATTCTTGGAGCAAATATAACTAATCCCTTTGGATACAAGGTATTCCCTACGGCAATATCCTTATAGGAAAAATCAATTAAGGGAGGGGGATTTCCGCCACAGCGTGGTTTTGTAGAAATTCTTCCCTGAAAAGAAATTTTTTTCTACCCGGAATCACTAGACCTTATAGGCTGAAAAAGGAAAAACTCTAGGCCAAGATTCTTTTGCCTTTTGGGCTGATTTTTTTTGACCTCTGTATGGCCTTCAGAAAAAAGGATCGTAGAGAGAGGGAGGGACGCTGCGGAGCCGGAGTAGGCTCTGTCCATCTCTACCTCCTATTTCCCGGTAAAAAGATAGGCGACCCTGCCTTGAGACAGAGTCGCCTATTAAGAAATACAGTGAGACTAAGTCTCGGGATTATATTATCTCACGATGGTTGGAACGCCACTTCTAGATTTACCGTAGAGAGGATCCGTTGGAGCATAGTCTACGTTCTTTGTTCCGTCATACTTGAGGAATTCAATATTGTCGACTTTACATTTATCGAACTTCACACCGGTAGCATCAACAATGTCACCAACAAGGCCTGCAATATCTGTTGTAGACGAGCCATTGACACGTAGGCTTACGTAGTTAGCGCTACATCTGGTTAGTGTGTGATCCTTGTGTAGCGATCCAACCATACCTCCGATTTGAGTGCCTTTTGCCTGGATTGTGATATGTTCTACGCTACAATCCTTGATTTCGAAAGGTGTAGCAGGATTGGTATATCCAACAAGACCTCCTACGTTCTGAGTCTTGAGCCAGCTGTTAGCCCCCTTGATGAAGACGTTTTTGGCGTGTACGTTCTCTAGATTTCCGCAGAAGTATCCGATACATCCGGCAAAGTAAGCCGATTCACTATGGGTCTTTCCGGGTTCTACTTTTACGCCTTCAAGACCATTGATGGTGATGTTTTCGAAGGTTAGGTTCTTGACATCTCCATACCATACACCAAAGACACCTGTTTGTTGCTCTCTCGTGAAGAAGCCCCCTGTCTTGTAGAGGAATTTTTGTACACTGAAGTTACGTAGTGTATGGCCGTTCCCATCGAATGTACCGCAGGGACCTCCATAATTTCCATTGCGAGGGCCGATGGGGAACCAGTCAATACCATTCATATCAATGTCCGACTCGAGCTTGAAGACTTTGTTAGCTCCTAGCTCACTAGGGTGATCGGCAACCCACATGAGTTCTTCACGATTGGTGATGTGGTAGGTCTTGATGGTTGTGCCGGCAACAACACTTGTGGTGATTCTGGGTTCTTGGGCAGTTACTCCTTGAGGAGCAAACCAAGACTGATGATTGTTGTACTCTTCAACAAAGTTTTCTTCAATAACCACCTTGATGCGAGTAGCGGTAGTTAGGAGGTTACCCATGAGCGTAGTTAGGTAGTTACGTTGGATGGGTACATTCACAGTAAAGTCGTAGCTTGAGATTTCCTGACCTGTTGCGCCACCCTTCTTAGCCGTGAAGACAACGTGAAGAGGTGTTTGCTCAGACTTATCGGTCATCAGATAGTCTACAACCATGGTGCGGTTGTGCTCATCGGAGTCGTAACCGAGCGTGTAGTCTTTATTGTTCTTGTCTATGTTTACTTCGTAGGTAACGATGCCTGCATCGGTCTTAGCCGTGAGAGGTGTACCCGTAGAAACTCCCGTTAGGAGGTTCATAGAGTTGAATCTCTTGCAATCCGTACCGTAGTACTTCATAGAGAAGTAGTCGGGCTTGTCAGCGGGTATTAAGCCCCAGTCTGTAGCAACGACACGGATCTTAGAGAAGGGACGACGGAGCACGAGAGTCTCGTTAATGGCAGTCGTACCAACATTTATATCCTTGGCGATCCAATAAGCATCGCGAGTCTCGTCGTTTAGCTGCTTGTTAGGAGCATCGAGGCAAGTGATATTGAGGAAGTCTGAGGTGTTGTAGTGAAGGTCGGCAGTCTGCCCCTGTTGTACGAAGTCAGCCCAAACAACAAACTTATATTGTCTGTTGGGAGTGAGTCGTAGCTCGTAAGTGATTTCTTCGTAGGAGTCTACGGTCTTGATCATAGGAGCAATGACAAGATCGTTATTCGCATTGTAGACAGCGAGTTTGTATCGGATGTCGTACTGCGACATGTCTACGTTAGTGATACCCCCCTTGGCGCTAGAGCTGTTAGCGGAGGCACGGAGGGCCTGCATATCTTCGGGAAGAGACAGTTTGATCACTACCTTACCCGGATCGTTAGTGCCTAGTTGTTGGTCTTGTCTCTGGCACGAAGCACCGATGAGGAGTACTGCTAGAGAAGCCAAGAAAAATTTGATTCTTTGATTCATACTTCTATTATTGCTGGTTATTTTTGATATATGATAGGGGTCTTTCCTTGGGTTACTAGAGAAAGAAGTCCCTTGTATTTCTATTTGTTTATATCTTGATGACAAACTCTCCATCGAAGTTTTCGTCGATCTGAATCCCATCGTCCTTGCCGTAGCTCTTGGTCAGGAAGTATCCTTCGAGTAGCGTCTCATGGTTCCTTAGGAGAGGAATATGTACGTCACTTATGTGGCTAATTTCCTTATTGTGGTCGTAGATATGGAAGTCCGCAACAACGACATTCTCCTCGTTCCAAGAGGTGAATATATAGTCCAGGGCAAGAGAAACGGTTTTACGATCCGGAGAAATGTATATCTCGGGTTTGACGTTTACGCTGTAATTAACCCCAAACTTATTCGGTCTGCGCTCAGGTACATTGTATCCAACGGCAGCGAATTGGGTATAGATGATCTTTACCGTGACGTCTTCGATTTTACCTCCGGAGAGGAGATAGTCTCCGTAGTCAATGGCTTTGAGCCAATAGCGAGCATTGGGTCTCTCCATATATACGGGGATCTTGCGATCTCTGATCACTCTATAGGCATCGGCTGCAGTGGCGGGATAGCCTTCCGGCGTTAGGGTAAAGTCTATGACAAAGTCTTCTGTCCCCACAGCGCAACTCCTTAGGTGAGCATTCTTTGGATAGCTTGCAAGGTCCGTGCCAATGTGAGTGAGGTCTGATGTGATATAGTGCCAGTCCTTGACTTCATTCTCTTTGATGTAGTCTGCAAAGGCCGCAACTTTATACTTCCCATTGGGCAGATACACATGTATGGTGTCTTGTGGCGGGAGAGCATCGTGAGGTCGAGTGACTACGCGTCGCTCAACTACATTTCCTGCTTCGTCGTAGATCTCGGCAGTAATTCTCATTTGATACCCCTTCCCTAGTTGGTAGGGTAGTGACGGCGTCTCATTAAGCTTGATTACTTCCGATTGGAAGGACTCATTGAAGACTACCTTTTTGTAGTAAGGCGGTGGAGTGCGGTCGGCGTTAAACTCTAGGATTACTAGAGATTTTCCGGGTATGGGGTACTCGTGGATCGTCCTATCACAAGAGATAAAAGAGAGAATGGATAGGACCATTACTATGGCTATGGATAATCTGTACTTCATCTGTGATATTTCATTTGCGTGGGGTGTACCACTTGTACATGATGGTTAGTCCGGCTCTGGTTACACCCCAGTAGCTTTCGTGTGTATTGCTCTTGAATTTGGCTCCATTGTGCCAGTTGCGGTATGAGTCGTAGATATAGTCAGCGTACCCAACACCGATGTTCGCTTCTAGAGCCCATCTTTTGTTTTTGCCAAAGTTCCAAGAGTATCCGTATCCAATACCGGCATTCCACAGAGCATGGTTGGGGTCTTGGTAGCGCCCCTTGTCGTTGAGGGCAATGTTGAATCCTAGTAGAGCTCCGTGTACTCCTACGAAATGTCCCTCACCGGCCTTTTGCCCAAGCCAGTATCTAAACTCCGGCTGCGTGCCAAGAAGACGGATCTTTCTATCCGGAACGCGAATGTCGTAGGGCGAGTATACAAAAGGAATGTCTATCGAGGTCTTTCTCCATAGCTCGGCCTCTATACCGATATTCGCCACTAGGATTGCATCAAAGAGGATATTATTTTTGATGGCAAAGAAACGAGTCTCAGCAGAAGGTAGAAAGTTGGCTTCCATCTTCGGAAGGAGGTTTGTCTTGGGGCGTGGAAGGAGCATTGGGGGCATGGGCGGAATCTTAGGCGTCTCCACGTTATAGGCCTTACATACAATGACCATGCGGGCATTTCTGAAAGGAGTGAAGAGACCATAGATAAGATTGTGCCACGTCTTCCCATTATCAATGGCTTGGATCTTTCTTTTTCTCTGATCCCAATCTTCCGTCTTATCGATAATCTCTAGGAGGCGGTCTCTGTGGGGATAGTCCTTTTCTTTGATCAGAGCTCTACGGAACCCCTCCCAGTCCTCTGCGAGGTTCTGAGTGCGAACCAAGGTTGGATCCACGGCGGTGTTTTCAAGAATAAAGTTTTTGAGAATTTCGGATCTCCAGAAGCCTAGATCATAATTGTGCGCCACAGGGCCCTCTGGTGAGGCACTACCTCCGATCCATAGATATTGAAAGTCGACTCTCTTGTCCTGAAGCACTTGATCAACGAGCGCTGCCACACTATCTAGCTCTGGCGAGGGGATATATTTGTGCTTATCGATCTCAAAAATGATGGGAACTAGTCCCGTCTCACTGTATGCAATGACGGAATCCGGTTTATTGTCTGGGAGGAACACTACGTGCTTAGGGTATACCATGTGCCCGATGATGGGATTTAGTTTATCCTCTTGAGCATAAAGGGATACCCCAAAGACTAATGCAAATAGTGACGTGAGTATAATTTTTCTCATAGGAGAGCTTATATAGATTTGGTCGACAGAGAAGATGCTAAGGTATATAAATATATAGGCTTTTCTTTATCTCCGGAGATGTCGAAATCGGTATCAAGTGGGTCTTTTTTCTTCTTTTTGTGTAAAATGATGTCATGTGTAGGGTGTTCCTTTTGTGTTGTTGTGAGCTGTTTTTTTTGTTTTCAATGGCAAAGATAATCTTTTATTTTTAGCTGACAAGGAAAAACGATGGTGAGTGGTGCCTTTTTGGTGTTATTTCTGATTTTTATGTTCGACTTTATTTACGTTTGTAATCTCCTTCTGAGGTGGAAGTGTCTATCCGTTCTATCGAGGGTTATTTGTACTTTTGCCCTAGATTTGTGGAAGGCAACCGCAAACCCTTGTCCAACTATAAGGCAATGAATGAACCTAAACAAATAGAGATAGAGAACTACGACTATCCTTTACCCGACGAACGCATAGCACGTTATCCACTCGAAGATCGCGCTGCATGCCGATTGCTCGTCTATCGGTCGGGAGAGATCTCCTCTTCTCAATTTCGGCAGATCACAGACTTTATTCCTGAGCATTCTTTGCTTATACGTAATAATACGCGCGTAATACGTGCGCGCATACATGTGCAGAAGCCTTCGGGAGCACAGATTGAGATCATGTGCCTTGAACCGGCGAATCCTGCCCAATACGAGCGAGCTTTGTCTGCCACCTCGGGTTGCTCGTGGCATTGCTTGGTGGGGAATGCCCGACGTTGGAAGGAGGGCCCTCTCGAAACGTTGGTGACCTTGCCCGCAGAGCCCGATCCTATTCTTTTTCGTATTGAGCGAGGGGAGGGAGACGAGATCCACTTTTCGTGGAATAGCGACCGCTGTACCTTTGGCGAATTATTGTCTGTGGTAGGGATTTTGCCTATCCCTCCCTATCTCCATCGGGAGACCGAAGAGAGCGACAATACAAACTACCAAACAGTCTATGCGCAATGCGATGGTTCGGTAGCAGCCCCTACGGCCGGACTTCATTTTACTCCCGAGCTCTTTGAGTCTCTCAAAGCAAAGGGTGTCTCCCTAGGGGAGATTACATTGCATGTGGGGGCCGGGACTTTTATGCCGGTCAAGACAGCCAAGATTGGCGATCACCGGATGCACCAGGAGGTTTGTAGGGTAGAGCGGAGTATCGTGGCCCAGTTGGCCAG
>ERZ772932.283-NODE-283-length-29741-cov-5.580914_pt1 | contig 29741 bp, 36 predicted proteins | sample MGYA00511684_ERZ772932 | MGnify/ENA primary metagenome ERZ772932 (study PRJEB29015, sample SAMEA2738078) | human oral metagenome | biome: human oral; feature: human-associated habitat; material: saliva | place: China | collected 2210 ...
TGGATAACTCAAAGAAATTAAAAGGTGCTGAATTGACGTTATTTAAAGCGGATGGTACGGTTGCTTTAGATAAGGACGGTAAAGAATGCAAAGGAATCACTGATGGTGAAGGAGTTATCACTTGGGCGGTAGAGTTTGCTGATGATTTAGGCGGCTACTATGTTCAGGAAACAGCAGCACCTGAAGGATATAGAATCAATCATGATCACTTCCAAGTTGTGCTAAGTGAAGATTATGATTTTGCAGTTAATAACGCAGTGAAGGTTGTTGTAAATGATATGGCGTTACCATCAGTTAAAACTGGAGATACATTTAATACAGCAGGATTTGCATTATTATTTGCTGCAAGCATGATTGGATGCGTAGTTATGTTTGTTAAGAAAAGAAAGTTAGCAAAAGAATAAAGATTATTTAAAAAGGAAGCTATTGTTAGCTTCCTTTTTATTAAAAATAAAGGAGAAAAATTATGTGGAACAACAGAGTGATTTTATCAGGAAATTTAGTTAGAGATGTTGAAGTGAAGGTAACTGAAGGAGAAAGTAGCAAGCACGTAGCAAACTTTACAGTTGCTGTACAACGTACAAGATCCAAGGAAGATGCTGCAGACTTTATCAATTGTGTTGCCTGGGGACAGGTTGCTGATTATTTAGGTTCTTATGGTAAGAAGGGCAAGCGTATTGAGTTGGAAGGACAGTTGCATACACGCACATACGAGAAGGAAGACAAGAAAATTTATATAACAGAAGTCTATGTGGATGATTGCCATTTGCAAAAGCGTGATAACTCCAGTAAAGAAGGATTGGAAGCACCATTTGATTTTGAAGAAGAATAGATAATTTTATTTGGTGGGGGCGAAACGCCCCCAGGAAGAAAGGAGGGTGAATATGATTGAAAAGATAGCGATTGAATCCACAGAAGATTTTGAAAGCGAAACATTTAAACAGCAAATCAGTGTTTCTAGCGAAGTTGTGAATCATGATGGAACGCTTGGGATGGTAAGTAATTTTTATAGAATTGTTCATGTTAGAAATGGACTTATTTATCCATTAGAAGATACTGTTTTTAAAACAAAAGATGCAGCTGTAGAATATGCAGAAACATTAGATAATAAAGAGCTTGTATCATACGACCAGATATTAGAACAGGTTGATAAGAAAGCACAACTTGCAACTATGGTGAATGAGATTGAATCTGAGTATATAACAAAAAAAGAATCCAGGGGTGAAATTCCCCTGGATGATGCTCAGGAAATACAAAAGTTTGATTATCAGAACTTTTCTCAGGCGATCGCACACACTATTATTGAAAGAAATAGTTTAGAGAATGCTGCAAAAGCAGCAGACACTTTACGGTGGAAGTTTTCTTCTTTTTTAGATGAAGAATTAAAAGATGTTTTAGATAATATATACTATCAGATTGGGACGCTGCAATCATCAATGGAATGGGTGTCAGAAAAGATGATTTTAAAAGCTAATGAATCAATACAGACTATTGAACAAGGAAAACAACTCAAAGTTCTGGTTGATGATGATTTAGTAAATCATGAAACTGAAAAGGCATATTTTGTAAAAGTACCTAAGCCTGTAATGAAGTCTGATATGGATGGATTATGGATTCCAAAGAAAATTATGAGGTGGAATGAAGATGTTAATGCGTATGAGGTTAATTGTTATCAAAATTTTGAGTTTAAAGAGTATCAATATTCTAAAGAAAATGGGAAATTAGGAAAAGTGCTAGATACAAAGACTATTAAAGGTGATGAATTTAAAGACTTAATGTTAGAAGCAAGCATTTTTATAAATCATTTAAAGAATATAGAAGAATCTCCCAGTATCGTTCCAACTCAATCTTCAATAGAGGAACAAGATGAAAAGAAAGGAATTCAATTATAATGATAAATACAGAAATTAAAAAAATGATTGAAGAAAGCCAGGCTGGATTTTCTGAAGAGGAAATGAAGGGAATGTGTGAGGAAATGAATGGGTTTGTTTCCGAAGAAGAACTTAAAGATAAAATAAAAAAAATAAAAGATGACGAAATTATTACAGTTATCTTAAATGATGGTGAATGATCTATGTCTAATAAATGGGAAAAAGACAGTGAGTTGGATGAGAAAGAATTAAGTGAACTTCAGGCAGAGGTAACACAACCGTCTATCCTTAAAGAAATTAAGGTTAGATTAAAGATTGTACCAGGAGAAGAATTAATAAGTGAAAAAACAATTAATTCACCTGAGGATGCTGTCGAAATTATGCGTAAATACCTTTGTGATTTAGATCGAGAAATGGTGATTGTTGTTAATTGTAATGAACAGAATCTACCTATTTCATTTCATGTTGTTTCTATTGGAAATATACGCCAAGCCCATGTTCCGATGGTAAATATTTTTAAAACAGCAATCCTTACAAATTCTTCTTCAGTTATGATATTCCATAATCATCCATCTGGGAATCTTACACCTAGTCTTAATGATGATTTAATAACAGCTTCTGCTGCGTATTTAGGTAATATTATGGGAATTAAGGTTCTGGATCATGTTATTGTCGCTCCAGGAACAGATGATATTTATTCTTATGCTAGGGATGAAGGTGAATTAATAAAAGAACCAAGAAAGTTAGTGGATGCATATAGAATTTTTGATGCAAGAGAAAATGAAGCTGTTTATCAAGCTGAAGAGCCAAAGAAGAAGAGTATGCAGGATAAGGTTGATGAATATAGAAAGTCGGTTGCTGAGAAGTTTCTGAAGTTATTAGATCCAGATAATCCAGTAAACTCAATGGATTGGATGAAACAATGGATTTCTATTGATGAACCTGAAAGCATGACAACAGGTGTTAAATATAGAGGTATTAATGCATTCATGTTATCTATGGTTGCTATCGAGAAAGGATATAAAGACCCTAGGTGGATTACCTTTAATGGATTAAGTAAATATAAAGGTGCAAAAATCATTAAAGGTGAAAAGTCTTCACAAATTCAATTTTGGATGATTAGTGATTTAACGAAAAAATATGGTGAACCAGGTAAATTTATTACCTTTAAGGAAGCTGAAGAACTAATTTCTAAACACGGTAGAGATAAAAATGATTTTGTTCCAGTGGTCAGACTGTCAAATGTGTTTAATGCTGAACAATGCACTGGACTTCCTGAATTACAAATAAAAAATACAGTAGTTAATCAAAACGAATATGTAACAGAGATTGCAAAAAACATGCGAGTTAAGATTTTTAATGATGGAAAAGGACATGCATATTATCGACCATCAACGGATGATATTCATCTTCCAAAAAAGGAAATGTTCTTTAATGAGTATGCATATAATGCAACAGCATTACATGAGTTAGGGCATGCATCTGGTGCAGCTCATAGATTAAATAGGACTAAAGGAAAGATGTTTGGTGATGAGCAATATGCGTTTGAAGAGTTAGTAGCTGAAATGACAAGTTGTTTTACTGTATCAAGGCTAACAAATGATGTTGAAACAATAAATTCATACATAAAAGACAATTCACAAAATCACATGAAGTATGTAAAAGGGTGGGCTAGTGCAATTGAAAACAATCCCAAGTGTTTGGAAGATGCTGTTAAGTTAGCACAGACAGCAACAGATTTCTTGGATCTGCACGGAGGGTGTTTGTCATTGGATGAATATAATAAACGACAAATTGATAAGCAGGTGGAAATTGTTGAGGGAAATTATGTTATGAAGGAACTACAAAAGAGCAACTTAATACTTCAATCCAATACTCTTTCAAACACCGAAGAGCAAACTAAAGGATTATCTCTTTGAATCGCATTATTTATTGCGGTAAAAGCTTAAATATGATAGTATTTAAGTGTCAAATATGACATCAATTAGTGTCCGAGCATTTAAAGACATAAGCTGGTTACTACAATTCACTGATTGCTGGATAAATCAGTTGTAGCAAACGCAAACAAAAACTATTAATGCTGATTCATTCAATTAGTGTCCGAGCATTTAAAGACATAAGCTGGTTACTCTACACTTTCTAAAAAATCCTATACATCCAGGTAAAAATAGAGCAAACGCAAACAAAAACTATTAATGAACCTATATTTGACATAAAACCGATTGGAGTGTTCTGATCGGTTTTTTATTTTGAGGAGTAAAAATGACAGCAAGATTTTTTAAAATTTCAAATGTATTAAGAGATAGTATCGACCAATGCTTAGATCAGAATTTAACAGTCGAAAAAATCAGACCTTATTTTTTTGCTGTTAAATATAAAGATTATAACGTGTTAGTACCTTTAAGAAGTAATTGTCCACAGAAATACGCTATACCCATTAAACATCCAGATAGTTCTAAAAAGAAACATGGGCTTGATTGTACTACGATGCTTTTACTTGATAATAGACAGTTGAGTGCAATGGCTGAACGGATTTGGTTACATCCAGAGCAAGTAGCACACAACGTCAATAAGAACTATTTTAGAATCAAGTGGATGACATTAAAAACTATTACCGATTATAAACATGCGGTAGAAAAAAAGGAAGCTGGTTTGCAGTTATCAAAAAATGAATCTTGGTTAATTGGCAGGTGTACTTTAAAGAACTATCATTCTGAGTTAGGTATACAAAATAAAATAAGTTGCATTGAGATAGAAGAAAATGAATTAGATATTGCAAAGAAATATATTGAAAAATATAGATATAATAGAAAATTAAATACTAATTTTTCGGATATAAAACATGTTCTAATATCAAAGTTCAATGCTATGGATGGTCATTTATACATGGTTGAAGCTGATTTAGAAAAGGCGAAGATTATATATAAACAAAGTGATGATATTATAAAAGAGCATTGTTTTGAAAATCTAAAGCAAATGACGGATGAATTTTTATCTAGTTTAAACACAACGGAGATGGTGAATACGATTTGCAAAATTGTTGCTAAGAAAGAACGATATACATATCCTAAGCAGGAACTAAACAATAATTTGTCTGTAAAGGAATCGGATGGTATAAAGTTATAGTGTTATTGGGGGCGTTTCGCCCCCAGGAAGAAAGGAGGGTGATGCTGAATGGATTATTTAAGAGAGATTGAAGGCAGAGGACTTAATCACTTCCAGATGGCAGAGGTTCGAGAAGGTTTAAAAACATTAACCACAGATCAAGTAGATATATATGCAAATTCTAAGTACGACCATATGCAGATGCAAGAAATTAGATTAGCATTAGAACATGGTTTGACAGAAAAAGAAATGAGCGTTTTTTTAGATCCAAGCATTGATTATAAAGCTATGAATCATGCGAGAATTAAAATTGAAGGTGCTAATGTCATTGATAAACAAGCAGAAGCAAAGCTACATGGAAAACAACTCAAAAATCTATTCTTATTCTTCTTAATTATCTTTGTGATTGGTACAGCTGCAGTTGGTGGTTATTTTGGGAAAAAATACTTTGATTTATTTAACCAACCAATGGAAATAAATTTCAAAAATGATTCAATCACTTTGAAGTATGGAGAAGCATTCAATCCAATCAATTATATTGACTCTTACACTAAAGATGATGGTATTGAGCTAATTTTGCCAAATTCGATAGATACAAAGCAAATTGGAGAGGTAAAAGTAATTTATACACTAAAAAACGCTGTAAGAAGTTACTCAAAAGAATTGACGGTGAAGATTCAAGATAAGAACGCACCTGTAATAACACTAAATACAAAAGATATTACTTTAACTCGCACCAAAGATACCTTTAATGGAAAGTCATATTTATCTAACGCAACAGATGATGTTGATGGAGACGTTACAGATAGCGTTACGTGGACAAATCCAGATGAGAGTATAAATGACCAAACAATTACATACAGCGTTAAAGACAAGGCTGGAAATGAGTCACAGAGCGTTTTAGGTCTACATTACAAAGACCCTGAACCAGCACCTACACCAGAGACGATCGTGATTTATCAACCAAGTGGAGGTGGCGGAAATACTTCTGGGGGCGAAACGCCCCCAAGCATCAGCACGTCTCATGGAACACAGTATTTTATGTTTTCAGATGGATATAACTTGGATTCTGGTTACAGTGCCTGCATAGCTGCTGGTTCAGCTTTTGGAGCGTATTCATGTGAGCCTATTATGGGTTCAGATGGATTATACAAGGGCTACAAATTGAGTTATTAAATTAGTTGGGGGCGAAACGCCCCAGGAAGAAAGGGGAACAAGATGAAAGAGTTGGATGAGAAAGTAATTTATAAATGTGAAATGGCTGCACTGTTAATTATCAAAAAATCTCTTGGAGCATTGACGACTGATGTTTTTGAAATATTATCTGCTGTTATTAAATATTTAGTAAAAGAAGATATGTTCAAGCAAGACCTTGGTGCGAATGCGTTATGTTGGAAATTTCTGATGAATTATTCTTTTAAACAAGATAGAGAAAATAAAAATATTTATCATATCGAACCATTTGTTTTTGATAAACCACAAATGATTGTAAATTCCACCATGCCTGATTTAGTATTCAGTGATTCAACCTGCTTGAAAGGTGATATTTATGTATGATTTAATTGGCACATATTTACCGAGTAAATATTTCAGAATTGAGAAAAGCAACAATGAATATCACGTGTATTTTCCTGATGATAGCACAATGAAAAATTTATTTTTCATTGTATTAGAAAAAGATGTAATTATTGAAAATGAAGGAATAAAAATTCAAAGTAATAATAGGTTATTGACATTTGTTTTAAATAAAGAAAGACAAGTGTTTAGCCAATATGAATGGATAAAGATTAAAACTTATATTGAAAGATACATACGTATCAAGGAGGGAAAAGTAAGATGAAAAACACAACGACGTTAAAAGGATTTATTAAAGCTACAATTACCGCTGGAGTAATTGGTATTTACACTTTAGTGGCACATGCTGAAGGTATTAACGAAGCAGAATTTTGGAACTGGATTAATAGTTATCTGAATCCATTAACAAATATTTTGTTTGGAGTAATTCCAGTATCATTAGTTATTTATCTACTTCTGAAAGCGTTAGAATGGTATAAAAACGAGCAGAATGGAGAACAACAGCCACGCTATGCTGTAACCGTTTCTAAAGGTATCCAGGTTGCAATAATTGCAATGTCAATCAATGTCATCCTGAAGATTGTTTCAATTTCATCCAGATAAAAACAAAAATGGAAGGAGGTAAAATTAAATGAGTTTAGCAGAAGATTTTTTCAGATATATTTTATGGATATTCACAAGTTTAATTTTACAATTAACAGATTATATATATAAAATCATTACAAAGTTTTTTAGTCTAAATATAAATCAATTTCCATTTATAAAAAATATCTACACGGTAATTATTGCTGCGGTAGTATTTTTTATGTTATTTCGTATCGTTGCTATCTTTGCACAAGGGATGTGGGGAGATTCTTCCAAACTAAATAAACTTGATGGTGGTGTGCTTTTGCAAAGAGTATTTGCAGTATTGATTATCTTGTCTTTTATTCCAATGGCGATGCCGAAGTTAAGTGAGTTTGCTTCGGAATCAGCTTTGGCATTACCAAAGATAATAGCGATGAAAGAAATATTACCTAGCGATATTATAGTGGAAGCTGGAAATACAGATTTTCTTGGAGAGGTTAGTGCAGAAGGTGAAAAGCCTTCTTTAAAGACAGTTACTACTACAACAATCAATAATAAAGCGAGAGGTGAATATGTTTATTTTAAAGATACAAAAGGAATTGTTTTAATTTTATTTTTAGCTTCAATTTGTGGATATACTTTTTTAATGGTAGCAATCCAAGTTATTATTCGATTGATTTCAATGATTTTAAAAATATTTCTTGCACCTTATGCAATCTCAGGATTGGTTGATCCAGACGATCAAGGGGCTGTTACTTGGTTTAAATTATGCTTTGCGGATTATTTAGCTATTTTTTATCAAATGGTTGCTTTGTGGGCTGCACTATTATTTGCTGTTAATCTACCTGAAGGGTGGAGCGGATTAGAAAAAGGAATTGCCTTTGTTGGAGCAATATTTGCAATTGTGAATGCACCGAGTGGAGTTGCTCAGATTTTAGGAGCCGATATTGGTTCTCAGTCTGCAATGCAATCTTTACAAAATGTCCAAATGATGACTGGTGCAATTGGTGCAGGATTGGGGCTTGCTAAAACTGGAGTAGCTGCCGCAGCTGCTGGAGCTGCTTTTGCTGGAGGAAAAGCTAAGACGGCTGGGGCGTTTGGAATATATTCTGCTGGGCGTATGATGGGGGCTAGAAGTCTAAACCCAATAAATGTTAGCGGTGGTTCTTCTGGTTCTGGTGGTGGATACACTGGTGATAATCCAGGCTACACTAATGAACAGCCAGGCACGTATAACGCAGGCGAAAATAACACTGGTTCAGATTGGAATAACAATTCTGTAACTGGTGGTGGAAGCTCTACTATGACACCTTTTGTTAATGAACGTGGATTTGTCAGATACGAAGATAATAGGGTAACAAATGATTTCACTAGAATTGGCAGAATCGGTCAAAGCGGAAAAGTAGGAAGAATGGCTGGGGCGTTTGCTTCTCACATGTATAAGAAGGCTGCTGACCGTGTGTTTATGTCTAATCAACAAAGGAATCAAATTAATAATGCAAAGTCTTTTGGGGCTAAGGTTTCTGATGTAAAACAAGGTTTTAAAACAATTGGTGAAGCTTTAAAAAATGCACCTAATAGGAGAAATTAAATGGAACAAAAAAGACCGTTTTTATTTACAGCACCAAAAAACTTTAAGCAAGGAAGATTGATAATGAATCGTTTCCGTTTATCTGATTTGCTATTAGTTGTTGCAGGAGCAGCAATATCGGTACTAGGCATGATTATATATGTTGCTGTATTAGAACAATTTAATTTAATAATGTTTGTGATTTTATTATTACCAGCAGTTATTACTTTTTTTCTAACTTTATCTGCTGGTATTTTTCACAACAATTTAGAATTTATGAAGATAGTTTTGAAATATAGTTTATCTAATAAAAACTATATTTGGGAAGGAATTTATAAACATGATTCTATTCAAGAAAAATAAAGAGCGTACAATGACAAGGCTGGAGAGAGCGGAATATAAAAAATTAAAATCTGCTCAAAATGCTGCTAAAGAAATCAAAAAGAAAGTAGCTACATCTTTACGGTGGATGGATCTACAAGAAGTAAAAGATGATTGCATGATTGTTGGCAAAGATAAACAGTATATTGTCAAAGGAATTAAACTTGAACCACATAATATTTTTATTGACGATGAAGGAAGGCAGCAAGCTATTTTAAACAACATACGATTGGTTTTAAATCAAATGCCTACTGAAGTTTGGTTTGAATTTCCGTATTCACCTGTAAATGCAGATAATTGGATTAATCAATTAAATAGGGAGTTGCGAGCCGAGAATGATCCTGTTATTACTGGCATGATCGAAGCTGATTTAGAAAAGATTTATTCATTTCAAAAATATCATAGAGAAAAAGAGTTTTTTATTCTTATTCGTGATACGGATGAAAAGAGATTGCAGAAGAACCTAGAGGATCTATATAGACTTTGGTTTAATGCAGGATTTAATCCACAAGTTTTGAACATGCGTGATTATTATTCATTGGTTTCTTTCTACTTTGAAAATTCCTTAATCAATGACTACACGTTTTCGAGAGGTATTTTTTCCTACTTGAATATGCAAATGCAATTGAATAAGCAAAAGAATGAGTATGAAAAAGTGGATTATACTGAAGATTTTTCTCAGTATGGCGGAAGTCCAATACTAAATATTAAGCCTTCGGAAAATCTAATACAGCGTTCAAAGATTGCACCAGTTGGATTGCATATTAAACATAGATATTTAGAAGTAGGGGATAAGTATGTTCAAAATATTTTAGTAACTGAACTACCTAATATATTCCAGTTAGGATTGCTGTGTGATTATTTATCCGATCCATGCGTGAAGGTTTTCATGAAATCAAAACGTTCAAATGATGACCTAACTAAGATGTTGAATAAAGACCTTCGATTATTGAAGGAACGATATAGCAAAACAAAAGATGAAGTTGAAAGAGAACGTATTTTAACTGAAATTGAATCACAGGAAATTTATATTTCTGAAGTCGTACAAAAGGCAGATCGCACGCATGACTTAACAGTTATTTTCCAGATTGTGGCAGACAATGAAAAAGAACTACAGGACAGATTCCAACAACTAAGATCAAGATTGGCTTTAGATAAATTTAAGATTAGTGCTGCACCGATGTTACAGGAACAATTATTTAAGATTGCAACACCATTATTTGTTTCATCTGGATTAAATCAAACAATTGAAGAAAATATCGGTAGTCCACTAACGTCTGATGCACTTGCAGGAATGTATCCGTATGTATTTGAAACACTGAACGATAGTTATGGATTCTTGTTAGGTGAGGAAAGAGGTAATGGTGGAAAGATTTTTGTAGATCCACAATTCTATCTACACCAGGCAAGACAAGCTGCACTTACAAATCGTCTAAATGGTAACTTTATCATTGTTGGTTCTTCTGGTTCTGGTAAAACAACATTAACTTCATTGTTTATCAGACACATGATAAGAAAGAAAATTTTTACCGTATGGGTTGATCCAGAAAACAAAAATGAAGCATTAACTAAGAGATACAACGGAACATTTGTCAATTGGGGACAATGGGGAAATGTAATCAATCCATTTGATTTAAAACCAAATTCCTCTGATGAAGGTGATGATGATGCTAAGATGTGGGATACAGAGTTAGCAATTAACCGTGTAATTGAAGATATTACTATTCTTTTTAAATTCTTATTTCCACAGATTGAAGAGGATGCACTATCGTTTGTTGGTGGAATTGTTAAAATGACGTATGCGGAAGTAGGAATTAAAGCAGATGAGAATGGTAATTGGGAATCCTTTAAGAACCTAACAACAACGGATATGCCAACATTCAAAACATTTAATCAGTGTTTATTAAGAGTTATTGAATCATACCAAACTAAAGGTCGTGGATATGAAGATGATGTTAAGTTATTAAGCTCTTTGGTTAGAAAGATGCAGCGTATTCTAACAGAATGGTCAGTTTATTTTGTGGGACACACAACAATTAAACTAAATAACGATGGAAGAAATATTATCTCATTTGGAACGAAAGAATTATTTAATGCAGCACAGGAATTAAAGAATGCATTGTATTACTTGATGTTCAATTATTCATGGGCTTTATGCCTGGATGAGAATGTTGAATCTGCATTTATTGTTGATGAAGCACATGATGTAATCCAAACATCTCATACCGCTAAGATGGTAGCTCAATTTGTTAGAAGATCTAGAAAATATAAAAATCTAATGTTCTTAATTACGCAAGAACCACAGGACTTTGCAGTTGATGAAGTTATCATGCATACAAGAGCTATGTTCAATAACTCTGCATACAAGATTGTTATGAAACTAAATAAAGCGGCGGCTGTTGGTTTTGAGAAGTTGGAATCTGTAAATGACAATGAGTTGTACTGGATCAAGCATGTATTTTCTCAGGGTGATGCATTGTTAATGATTGGTGATCAACGAAGGATTCCGATTCATGTAAATGCAACACAAAATGAGTTATGGGAAATGGGAGCAATGCTGAATACAAAATGATTAAAGAAATTACTAAACTGAAGAAGACAACAATAGCTTTTGCTGTTTCTATTTTAGTTGTGCCAATTATCTTTTCTTTAATTATGATAACGACAATTGCAGCAGCACCAGTGATTTTGTTGGATGTAGCTAAAACATGGATTACAGGATGGTTTGATAATCCAGATGAAGCAATCCATCGTATGGAACAATGGCATAGTACAATTTATCCTAACTTTAAAAACTATGGGAATTACTCTGGGATTGGTTATGCTGAAGCGGTTTCTTGTTACTATTTTCTTGAAAATGGGAAAGATATAAATGATAGTATTCCGATGGGTGAATATATGAATTACTTTACAGGGACTATTGATATGAAATCTATCTATAAAGAATTTAGTGAAATGACAGGATATGAGTTTAATGATGTTAGCACTTCGAGAATAGATAAATTAAAAACGCAAATTATGAGTAAAAGAGTAAATGGATTAGCTCTTGAAAGTGGAGGTTTGGTTGCTGCACCTATTGAAGCTGCTATTGAATGGGGAACAGCTATCGCAAACGATGATAGCCATGGCTATTCTCAGATTACCAGAAATGGGAATCCGAACTACGACTGTTCTTCTTTTATCTGTTATGCAATGCAGAATGTTGGATTTAACATTCCTATTACATCAACACATAGTATGAAACGATTATTTCTAGCAGAAGGTAATTGGGAGTGGATTCCAAGCTATATGCTTGGGGATCTAACGGTATATGGTGTGACTTCAGGACAATCAGGGCTTAAGCGAGGGGATATATTGTTAAATGAACAAACACATACAGAAATATATCTCGGTGGTGGTATGAGTCTTGGAGCACATTGGGATTGGGATGGAAGGAACGGAGATTCATCTGGATTAGAAATCAATATTGCACAGTATTGGGATTCTAATTGGGATGGAGTATTGAGATACATTGGTTCATAATTAACTTGAAGGTAGATGTTGGGGGCGTTTCGCCCCCAGGAAGAAAGGGGAACAAGATGAAATTAAAGAAGATTGCTTTAGGAAGCCTGATTATTGTTATTTTGATTGTAATTTTCATTTATGGATTTCTAAGTAGAACACAACCAAAAGAAGATAACAGCAATAGCCACAATACAAGCGTTATAGAGCCTGAAAAACCATCGGATGATGTTACAGTCGAAAAAGAAGAAGAAAGCCCCTATATCGCAGCGGATGACGTTCCTGCCGAGGAAGAACATCCTACTGTGACGTATAACAACTTTACATTTGATGCAGGATATGAAGGTGCATTTGAAAATACTAGGAAACACATGATGGAACTTTCACAGAATAACTATGATGTATGGGCTTGGATGTTGTGGGATACAGGAATGGTTCAAACAGAGATTATGAAGTCTGATGATAATCAATGGTATTTAAACCACGCAGCGAATGCAGGAACAACAGATATAGGACAACCATTCTTTGATGAGAACAATAACTTAAAAGATGATCATGTAATCACTGTATATAGTTACAGTACAGCTGATGCAGCAAGATTGGCTTATTTATCAGAGTTGGGAAAACAGGTAAATTATGAACAAAATAAAACCTTCCTGGTTGAATACGACTATTATGCGGATTGGTATCAAGTGGATTGTGTTTTTGAGCTAAGTAAAGTTCCAGGATTTGAAATAAATAAATATAACTTTACGGATAAAGCGGATTTTAAACAATGGTATGTTACAGCTAAAGAAGCATCGACAATCAATTCAGGATTAAAGTCTAATATTCAAAATTATTTTATGGTATTAAGCGTTCAAACAGGTAAAGACACAAAAGTTATTATCGTAGCCAAACGATTGAAGAGATATTATTATTCAGACTTTGAAAAGTAGCACATTTGCATTTTAGCGATGTGCTTTTTAAATCGAAAAAAATAAAAATAGTTCCTTTAAGGGATAGACAAAAAACTCTTTTTATAGTAAAATATATATAAATAAAAAGGAGAAACGTATGTATATTGTAGTCAGTTTTAAGGAAGGGGATAGAAAGCACTCTTGCTATTACAGAGTGTTTGAAAGTAAAGAAGAAGCAGAGAATTTTTTGCAAGCTGAAGAATACGATTTTAGAGTAAGACAATTGTATGAGTGCAAGTATTTAGGCAAGCATGGATTCAGCCAGGAATTTATTAAGGATTGGTGTTGGGAAGAGGAACGAGCTGCTGATGATGAATTATATTGGAATGATGATTGGGAGTTGTATTCATATTTAAGTGAAGGGAATTGACAATTAAACTAAAAATAGAAAGAGGAAAATTAAATGAAAGAAAGAGAATTTTATGCTAGTGAACGAGCATTAAAAGAATTACAAAAAGATGGAATTACAGCATCATATTTAGATGATCATGTCTTTGATATGGAACACCAATCATCAAAATATCAATTAGTGCAAAATGATATGAACGATTATTCTATCCTAATGAAGGATGAGAATGTTGATGACATATCATCATATTATCCGATTTCTGATAAAGAAAATGAAATGTCGAAGATTTTACAAGAAGCTAAAACAAGCCTTAAACCACACTATAAAGATAAATATATTCATTTAGGCTATAGCGATATTGGATGTTTGATTTTGGTTGGAATAACAGCAGATTCACGTAAAGAGAAGGATGGATGGTTTACATTAAAGCCAATTAACTTTGGTGGTGATGGTGAATATGGTGCTTGGCTTATTGATGAAACTGTTGAAGTTCCAGAACATTATCATCTTGAATTTGAATTAAAGTCATGGTGCAAAATCTACGATGACGAAACATTAAAGGCAACGTTCCACGCCGAGAAAATAAATATATATACTGCTGGTGATTATGGATGCTTGATCCAGTTGATAAATAAAAAAGATGATTTATGTAAGTATGAATAAAGGTTGTTGTGGAGCTACAACAACCTTTGATTTAATGATATTAATATGATTGTGAGGTGAATGAAAGATGAAGGAATTAGACAAGGTAAAACAAGCTATAATTGAAATTCTTGATAGTGAGATCTCTGGTTATTCATTAGCAAAAATTACTGGTATTTCAAAATCTATGGTAAGCCGCTACCGTTCAGGGCATGATAAGATTGAGAACATGACATTAGGGACAGCCGAAAAAATATTAAAGTTAAAGGATCAAGAATAATCTGTCCTGGATCAAGCAGCACACTCAACCATTCAGGTTTCCTGTGCTGCTTTTTAAATACTTCAAATACATGGATGCCTTCGCAGACTGCGATCTGCTTCGGCTTCCTTTTTTTATTGAGTTCCGTTTGTGAACGGAACTATAAATTATTATTTTTCTCTCTAATTTTCCTTAGCAGCCCATGCTTTTCGCATAGACGAGATACAAAAACAAGGATACGAGTTTCTGACGAAACTCTATCAAGCAGCTTCGCTGTCCTTTGTTTTTTATCTCTTGTCATTCCGCATTACGAGCCTTATTTCATGGATTGACCCTTGACCTTTTTTGAACCCTATGACAGTAAACTGTCAAGGGCTTCGCAAGTTCAAAAAATGCAAGGGCTTCGCAAGTCAATCGCATTTCATTTGCTTGGCTCTACATGCTTCATTTGTCTATGCTGCATTTTGGGCGTGCTAAGGAATGGCACTAGAAAGTGCTACCACGTTAGGTAGAATAGGTATTAAAAATATGAAGTATTACTACAAGTTTTGTATCAATTATGGAGAAGACTACGCAATTCATTCTGTCAATCAGGAATTAAAAAAGGGTGATGTAGTAGTTGTTCCAACTTACGCAGATGAGTTTGCAGTTGCAACAATGCTTGAACCAATTTCAGAACTCAAAGCATTAACAGAATGTGGTGAAGTTGAAGATGTAATCACAATCGTAAACGTAAAGCCATATATTTCAAAACAAAAAGCACTTATCAAACGCAAGCAACTACATTCACTTATGAAAGAAAGATTAGATGAATTTAAGGAGATTGATACATTCAGAAAGATAGCAGATAAAGACCCTGCATTCAGAACACTTTATGAAGCTTATCAGAAAACAGATTTATCTGATGATGAACAACTTACACTAGATGATGTTCAAGAAACGCTTGATGAAGAATAGATGAGTGAGAGAGTGGGAAGTAAAAACTTCCCACTTATCACCACTGATGAAAGGGAAGAAAGCCAATGACATATGAAGAAATGAAAGCCACAATCCACAATATGGCTGATGAAAATTATGAAGATTTTATCAATGCACTTATATCATTTGAGTTAGAAATAAACGCAGAGAATTTTCTTGAAAGACTAAATGATGCGTTCTTTAATGACTTTGATTCAAAAAGGGAGAATTGGTAATGAAGTTCGATGAAATGAAAAGTACAATTCAAAAAATGTCAGAAGATAGTTACGAAGACTTCATCAAAGCACTTATATCATTTGAGTTAAGAATAGACCAAAAGGAATTACTTGATAGAGTTTATAAAGACTACATGGAAGAAGATGATATTACATTGTTGAGTGATGACATTTATAAATTTACGCAAGAGCAAATCTTAAAAATGATGCTTTGTTTATCCTAAAATTTTTGTATTCCGTTAGAAAAAAACTAGCGGAATACAAAATGTTTTGAATCGTAAAATCGTAAAATTAAAATCGGTTAATCGAAAGAATCGTCATTGAAAATATGCGGAGAGTTTTTAAAAATATAAAAATACTACTCAGAAACAGGGTAAGGAAGTGTGTGTCCACAAAACTGTGTCCACAACTTCAATTTGGACAAATGGGCAATGCCCATTTTCTATCTCTAAAAGCGGACTTTTATTAATTTTTAAAGTATTATATAATGTGGACATAAGATAAAAAAATGTTGTCCACATGTTGTCCACATGTTGTCCACAAAATGAAAGTTAAAAAAATTTCGGTTTTTTGCTTTTTCGGAAGGTTTTTTTCGGTAAATTTTTTAAGAAAGGGAATAAATGACAACTAATAGAGAAATACATTTTAGAGCAGATGATGAATTACTATCTATGATTGAGTTTCTGGTTTCAAATGAGCAAACTGAAGCAATGTTAGAAGGGAGAACACCACGAAATAAAACTCAGATTATAAAAAAAGCAATTCAAGATTACTATGTAAGATATACAGATAAAACAGCAGCGAATGCTTTTTCAGATTCTATACAGTTTACTTTAACAAATGCATTGGATGATTATTTTAATAAGAGTAATGCAATGTTCACAGGAAAGTTAAGATTACTTCAGGACTTCATTAAGGAAATTAATTTAAAAGAATTACTAATGCTAAAAGTTTTAATGCATAGTGCGAGTGCTGAAAAATATCCTAATAAGGTTCAAGAAGCTCTTGAACAAGAAATGACATTTGAAAAAATTATTGCAAAAAAGGCAAAAGAAATTATGGGAGGAAATGAATAATGAACTTACAACAATTAAACAAAAAAATTGAACAAATGGAAAAGGCATTGAAAAATAATGAACAAGAAATCGAAAGATTGAATATCCAAAATAGTTCATTAAAAAATAATATTACTTCCGCAAAGAAGTTAATAAAGAAATATGAAGTGATGGAAGCAGAATTAGAAAAGCAGGTAGAGAATTTAAACTTAATTGATTTAGATAATAAACCAAAAAAGAAATTTAAATTTGTTTTAAACCAAGAGAATGCTGATACTTCAACAAATGAAAAAGGTGATGATAAAAAAGAATCTTCATCTGAAGTTGATAAATATTTTAGCCGATAGAGGAGAGTTGTAAGATGGGACATGCAGATGTAATTGTTGATATAGCATTCTTACAATATGGAAAGCACGCTCCGAGTGGTTCTGGCTTTAAAGGGATAGTTACAACCGAATCTGTGTTTGGTGGTTTTGTTAATTATTTGGTGAGAGAAAAAGCAATTAGCAAATCCATGGATGAAGAAACAGTACAGTCAAAAGGAGAGCGAGCTGAAAAAATTGCAGGCTCTCTTTTTGAATCAGATTATGGATTGGATGGTTCACTCATGGATTATACAAGTAGAGAAAAGGCAACAGAAAAATCCAATGATAAAGAATACTTTACTATGACTAATGAAGGAAGAATCTACTCAGAAGAAGATAGAGAAGAGTGGATTAAGAACTCTATGCATTCTTTTTCTAAAGAAGGGGATTTAATTTGGACTGTGGTTGTTTCGTTGGATAACTATGATTTATTGAATGACTATGAGTTAAAAACACAAGAAGATTTTGCAGTTGCGACTGAAAGAGCATTACACAAGGCATTCAAGAAAATAAAATTAGAACCAAGTAATATGATCTGGTGGGAAGACTTCCATACCAACACTCAACACCCACACATGCATATCACTTTCTTGGAGAGAGAACGTACAAGAGATAGAGGTAAATTTACAGAGAAGGAAATAGAGAAAGTAAAGACAACTTTTTTAACTGAAATTGCCGCACGCAAAAGATATAAAGAGTTGTATATGAAAGAATCTACTGATGAGCTTAAAAAGATAAATCCATTAAAGAAAGAAGTTATTGAGCAATTGGATACCCTGTCCTATAAGACACTTAAAGATGTTTCTAACTTGTATTCACAACTACCTAGAAAAGGAAGATTACAATACAATTCTGCAAATATTGCTCCATACAGAAAGCAACTGGATAAGATAGTAGAACAAATCTTGGTGAGTGGTGAATTTAAAGAAAGCTATGATGCATTCGCAAATCATTTAAAAGCATTTGATGAGAACATAAATACACTTGGTAATGAAGAAGTATCTCATCTATTTGAAAGTGAAGATAAGAAATTAAGGGTGCAGATTGCAAATGAGATTTTAAGAGAATTTAAAGAGATTAAAGACGATCCAACAGAGAAGGCAAATCAAATACATCTTTGGAAGATGGAACGTGGTGTAGAAGTCTTGATAGATTCATTAGAACAGATTGCAAATGAGAAGCTTCTACCAGAACACAAAGTCATCATAAAGGAAATTAGAGAACAGAATTTTATAGCTGCATTAAGAGCAAGCGAGAAGTTGGGTAATACTGATATGGATCAATATCTAAAAGGATGCGTGATCATCATTAGTTCAGCGGATAAAGCTGATAAAGAACAAGGAATACCATATATCCATACAGCAGCAGAACAAGGGAATAAAGCTGCTAAGAAGTTTCTGAATTTCTTTAGAAAATCTTTTGGATTTACAAAGAACGAGTTTCATGGATATAAAAAGCATCTTGGAATAAGATTACCTAAGTTCTTTAAGAGTATGTTGAACCATCAAAAGAAAGAGGTTGATGAGGAAATAGATGAGTATTTGAAACAAAATGCAAAGAAGAGCCAAGAGTATGTAGAAAATTCTATGGATAAACGAAAGGAGAATCATGCTATTTAAAAGATTATTAAAAACACTGGCATTAAGCGTTGCATATATTATTTGTGCTTATTTTCTAGCAATGCAAATTGCCTGGATATTATCATACAGAGATAATCCTTTAGGTTTTATAGAAGTATTAAAGAAACAGTTTGTGTGCTTAAATCCGTCTATTATGTTTTGGCAAGGAAATTTAGACTATTTCAAATTGGCTACATATCTAATTTTAGTTGGATTAATTTGTTTCTTGTTTGTTGGTGTGAAACCATCTAAAACAGAGCGAGAAATGCGTTCTATGCAGCGAAGATTAACAAGTGAGGAAATGTCATCATACACTCACATTGCATCGCTAAATGAAGCTAAAAAGGGGCTTCAGCGGTTTAGATTTGATGCGGATGGGCGATTGGATCATAAATTCACATCAGACAAAGAATATCTTAAAGATATTAGATGGTGGTTTGGAAATGTGGCTGTAATCATACAATTTATTACAGTGGTAATTGTAGTTATGAATCTTGCTAAGAGATTTATCAATTGGTGCATATCTAAATTGCCAGCAGATATGATGGTTTCACCAATAAATTTACCTGGATTCTTAAATGTAATGTTTATATATGTTTTCGTATTTTTAATTCTTCTGATTTTAGAGATTCTTATTTCTTCTAACTTTTACGAAGAAGATGCAATTAAGTTATTCCAGGCAAAGATGGTAACTATTGAGAAAGCAGGTAAGTGTAGGAAAGAACCAGGTGAAAAAGGGCGTGGTAGTTGGATGGCAGAGGTTCTATTGAAAGCTAATGCTATTTGGGTTCTATTTAGACCACATATCAAGGATTATGCAGATTATATATTTAATCCACAGAAGCACTTATGTAATCAGTTAGTGCAGAGATTTAAACTATCTGATCGTTGGAAGATAAATGAATACAGATGGTTCAATATAGCAGGGCAAGAAACAAATAGACGTTGTGGATTACCGATAGAAACATCACGCTCTTGCGTATATGTAGATTCAGATGATAATCATAGCGTTATTATTGGTACTACAAATTCAGGCAAAACAACTACAGTAGTACATGGTTTTATTGAAGGTGTACGGATTGGTAAATCTTCGATGTTCGTCAATGATATTAAAGGTGAACTTTTACAAGCTCATTATGGGCGATTAAAACATGATGGATACAATGTACTTGTTTTAGATTTTGTGCATCCTGACAAATCGGAGTGTTGGAATCCGTTTGGAATAGTTTATACGAAGTATCGTGAAGCTCAGAAGTTAGCAAATTCAAGATGGAACAATGAATTAAAGAGAACGGAATATCTTGAAGTTAAGAAACAGTATCTTTTAAGCCAGGCTGAATATGTAAGAATACAGAAAGAAAATCTTGATGGACTAGCTTCTAAAGATGAGAGAAAACGTCAAGCAGCACAAAACACAATTAATGTAGCGGCAAGAAAGTATGAACAAATAAAAGAAAAGAAAGAAAAAATGGAAGGCGATCCAGAATTTCCTAGACCAGATTTGTCTGATGCTAACGAGCAACTAACGGATATTTGTAGAACTTTATGTGAGGAAAAGACTGACAAAGCTCATTTCTGGTTGCAGGCTCAAAGATTGATGGAAGGGTGTGTATCATTCCTTTTGGAATATGAATATCTTGATGATGAAGGGAATATTTGCCAATTAGATGAGGATCAGATTAACTTCCCTAATATTAATTCCCTGGCAAATGAAGGATTTAATACTGTAAGTACAGTAAATGGAAAAATGTTCTTGTTGTTGTGGTATTTACAGAATTTACGTAGGGTAACTGACCGTTCATACGAAAGATTGATTACTATTTGTAATACAGGTTCAGATGAAAGAGGTTCTATTTTATCTACATTTGCCAACAAGATGCAAATAGGATTGATTAACGAGCGTGTACGAAAAATGACATCTAAGACTACGTTTGCATTTTCTGAACTTGTTACAAAACCAACAGCAATCTTTATGATCGTAAACGATGAGAAGACTACGTACCATCCTTTTGTAAGCTTATTTGTTACACAGTTATACAGTGAGCTTGCAGCAGCGTCCAGGGAATATCCAAAGCAAAGACTTCCTATTCCTTGGGATATTATATGGGATGAGTTTGGCATTTCGCCTGCTTTAAAAAATCCTGATACTGTATTTGCGGCATCACGATTCAGAGGTATCAGGTGGCATATCGTTGTGCAGGAATATTCACAAATAGATGATAAGTATGGTGCTAAGATGGCAGAAACCATTAAAGGTAACATTATGAATACAATCTATTTGTTAGCAACAAATAGTAAGACAGTAAAAGAGTTTTCGGAGCGTGCTGGTAAAAAACTAAAGTGGAATAAAGAATTGAAACGTTTTGATACAGTCCCAGTTATTACTGAAGATAAATTAATGCATTTATCATTATCTGAAGCTGTAATTTTAAGACAGAGAAAGATGCCTATTGTTACAAGGTTCTATCCTAATTTCTGGTATATATACAATCGTTCTGAATATTTATATGTAAGTAACTTCTTTATTCAAAATAAATTGAGTGAATTACATCATTTTTCTCTTACTGAAGAGTATCAAAAAATGCTTACACAGAACGTAAAAGCTGAAGAAAAAGAGATAGAACAATTTGAAGAAATGATGAAAATGATGGATGCGGAAACAGGTGAGATTTTGGAAGTGAAGCCAATCAATAAAGAAAAACGAAAGTTTAAGGAAAAAGAATATATACAATCAACAATGAATTTTGATGAAGGGGTTTAGTAATGAAATATGTAGAAGAGAAAGTGTTAAGAGAACAATTTTGGAAAAAATATGGATATAGAACCAATATCGTTGCTTACCAGTTTGAGTGTAAAGCTCGAACTGGGGGTGTGGATCTGCTTACAGTTGAGAAAGTAAAAGATGATAAAGGCTTTCATATAGAACTATGCAGCTTTGAGTTTAAATTGGCGGATATTGATAAAGCTTTTTCCCAGGCACATTTAAACTCTTCATTTTGCCATAAAAACTTTGTTGTAGTACCGATGGATAAAAAGAAGGTTATCCTGGATAAATATAGCGATTACTTCAAAAAATATCCGCACATAGGTTGTGTTGGTGTGGAACATCCTGAAGATGGTGGAAGATGGGAAATGTTCCATAAGTGCAAAACACGATCAGATGATGAATTAAAGCAAAACCAAGAGATTTTAAAATTATGTGCAAAAGAAATTTAGAAAATTCACAGTTTTTGTGAATTTTTTTACTAATTTCTAGCATAATACTAATGAAAGAGAGCTTTTAAATAAGCGAATAGAAAGAGGTTAGAATTATGTCAAATACAGACAATCAGCAAAATACAACAACTGAACAGAATCACAATGGAAGTTTATTGCAATGGGTTTTAAAGATTTTGATTAGTGGTAGTTTACTAAGTGGGTTAGCAGGTGCGTTATTAATGAAAGCATGCCCATCTCGAGATAACCAAGATACAATCCAAGCTAATAAAGAAATTGCAGATCAAAACCATCAAGACAAACAAAAAGAAATACAACTCGAAAATGAAAAAGGTTGTGAAGCGGAGGTGGGAAGAGAATACGAAACTGTAGATACAGTAAGAAAAAAGTTGGATAAATATGTTCAGCAAATACAGGAAATGCATCGAAAGTGGGGTGAGCATGGTAGAGATATCTCGGTTTTTGATGAGAATGAGAGAAATCAAATATCTCAAATATTCAATGATTTAAACTTTATTCGTGATGAATCAAAAGGAAGTAAAGAAGGACAAGCTTTAAAAGACGCGATGGAAATGTATCTAACCACATTTTATCCTGGTGTAGTAGAAACAGGTGCGTTATTTTCTTCTGAGAATTACTGCATAGTTACTTTAGCAAATATTAGCAGCCGAGAAGAAATACCAACACCAAATGCAGGTAGATTAAAAGATCTTGAAGACAAAAGAGATGCTTACATGGATTATTATGTTAAGTTTATTAGAGAAGAAGTACAGAATTGCGTAAACAGAAAAAAAGAAAACAAGTGATAATTCACAGAATGTGTTTTTAGAGTCCATTTTCTAGAAAAAGCAAATATGTGTATTTAGGGTATTCAATATACCCTAGAAACACATATAATATTTAAAAAGGAAAGTGTTCAAATAGACTATAGTCTATTTATACATTTGAAAGCTGGTGAATATATATGAGAATCTTTTATGAGCGAGTATCAACTGAGCATCAATCCCTTGCTAGACAAGAAGAGTTGCTGAAGCAATTGGATATAGAAAAGGTTTATGCAGATAAGGCAACTGGCAAGCACATAGATAGACCACAACTCAAAGCGATGCTAGAGTTTGCTAGGGAAGGGGATACAATTGTAGTGGAATCCTTTTCTAGGCTGAGCAGATCCACAAAGGATTTACTCCATTTGGTGGAAGTCATGCGTGCAAAAGGTATTGCTTTTGAATCACAAAAAGAAAAGATAGATACGAGTACAGCTTCAGGGAAGTTATTTTTAACTATCGTAGCTGCATTAAATGAGTTTGAGCGTGAGGTATTGTTGGAAAGACAAGCTGAAGGGATTGCAATCGCTAAGAGGAATGGTAAGTACACTGGAAGAGTACATGCAACTATAGATAGATATTTATTTGTTGAATTATATAAGGACTATAAAAGGAAACATATAACGCAAAAATATATGTGCAAACGATTGGGAATCAGCCGATCAACACTATATAAAGAAATTAAGAAGTATGAAATGAGGAATATAAATGATTGATGCAGAAAATAACTTGTATTTAGAAGGCTATGAAATCACCGAACTAAGCGGTAATGTCTTATGTGGGCGTGATGGCAATCCAGTGCAATTTCTAACCATGAAGGATGTAAGAGAGTTTATAAAAGATTTAAAATTAGAAGATAAGAGAATTATTGTGCAGAAAACAATTGTTAAAATTCCTGAAGGATAAATGAAAGAAATTGATTTTTCTTTCATTTTTTATAAAGAAAAAATAAACTTTTCTAGTTTTTTTAAAAAAATATTGCATTTAAATTATAAATAGTTTATATTAAATGCACAAGTACTAAAGCTTTAGAAAGGAAGTAATATGACGTTCAATGGTTCAACGATGAAAAAAATCAGAATAATGAAAGATAAAGGATTGTCTAGCAAGGAAATTGCTGCACTTTTAGATAAAACTGAAGAAGAAGTTGAAGATTCTCTAAGAGAAGACTACAGAACATATAAAATGGAACAAGAAACAACGGAACGTATTGCTGAACTTTACAAAGAAGGTAAGACACTTAAAGAGATTTCCCAAATAACTGGCTACTCGTGTCCTTCTATATCAAAGCGTTTAGAGCGTTCTCTTGGAAGAGTTCCACGAAAGTATAAACAACTTACAGATAACGATAGAAACGAGATTTATAAACTGTATCAAGGTGGGAAGACCTATACAGAAATTGCAGATATATATAAAGTAGACCGAACGACCATATTTAGAACGGTTGTTAAATTTAAAAACATTCTTAAAGACAAATAAAAAATCACAGAACATTTTCACAGCCTACCAAGCCATAATGTTCAGTGATCGAGCGAAGGTTTATATACCTTCCTATTAAGATGTTTCATCTGATTACAGATGAGATTTTATGCAATAACTAGGGACACACCCTATATGCACTTATAAATATACACAAAATTCTAAAATTTAGCAAATAATTAGAATTTTGAAAAAAATAAAAAAACAACATAGGTAAACCTATGATGTGTAGTTAATGGAATAAAGGAGCTTTATGCAGACGTTTTTTAATAAGACAAATATTTATGATGACCTTCAGTCTGTTCTTAGTATTAGTGAGTGGTTGCGTGCTATTCCTGGAGAGTTGGTGGTGGATGCTACTGTTTCATCTTTGGGTTACAGCGAATTCTTCCGTCAGTTAGAAGAGTTTGAATTAAGTAGAGCAGGTAAGAGAACACGGACAATCAATATTCAAGCTAAATCTTTGGAAGTATTATTACCAGCATCCTTGGTAGATGTAGAACAGTGTGTCCATATTCTCATGTCTGAATTGTTTGGTTCTGAGAAACCTTTGCCTTATGTGGCTTTACTAGAAACAAAAGGAAAGGGACGTTATTTACAAATCCTTATTTCTGAACGTTACTACAGTGCAGAGCCTATTGTTTATGAGGATTTTTGGAAGTCCGATAGATTTCAAAATAAAGTAACTGGCAGATTATGCAAAGCGGATGATCCTCAAGCTAGAAAAATTGTACAGGCAGGTGATCTCCGTAAGACATGGACATCACACTTTAGTTTAAAAAGCAGAATTTTTACAGCTGACGGATATGCTAGAAAACACTCAAACAGAAAAGAGAGAATAGGATTTGATAGATTGCTAAGTCGTATACGTCAGTGCATTGCTGCAGCCTTTGTTAAATTGAAGATTCAGTTTAAGAAGGAATTTCTACTCCCAAAACTGAAACGTCATGATTGGCTCAATAAGTATCAGAACATTAATCTTACAAGGATAAATGGAGCAATACAGCATATAGAACAACATTTGCAGCTGGAGTGGATCGCACTGAGAGATGGTTATTTCCTGCAAGAAGGGAAGATATACGACCGATTTATGGTATTGGCAAAACGGTATGCAAACAAAATGAAACAAGGATTCTCAAATCATCCTATTGATGGTGGCAGAAAGAAGATAAAACTGTCTTTCTCAATATTTATGAATGTTATCCGAGTACAGGAAAACATAGATACCGTCATAGAAGATTTTGATAAAGAAATAGAAGAGTTTCGGATGAAGTATCGGTATGGAATCTAAGGAGAAGAGAAAAATGGATGAGATGTTGAACGTACAAACAAAATTAAATGTTTATTGGAAATTTAAACAAAATATGGAGGGCTAGTTTATGATCACAGCAATTTTAAACATCAAAGGGGGCGTTTCAAAAACATTATCTGGCGAAATGCTTGCTAGGGGCTATGCTAAGAGTGGAAAGAAAACATTAGTAGTTGATGCAGATGGTCAAGGGGATATCACAACAGCGTTAATGCCTAATGTAAATTTTGATTCTAGTGTATCTGGGGGCGTTTTGCCCCAGAAGGGAACAATCGTAGATTATCTCAAAGGAACTACAAAAATAGAGGATTGTATATGGCATACAGGAATTGAAAATATTGATTTGATTCCTTCTAGCATGGATCTATTTACAGTCATCTATGAAATGCAAGGGAAGGGTGGAGCGGATTTCTTACTTGGAAATGCTTTAAAGGGATTGGATTATGATGAAATTATCATTGATAATAATCCATCAATCAATAAAATGACTTATAACTCTATCTATGCTGCTGATGTAATTATTTGTCCTACTAATATCAGTGAAAAGACATTGAAAGGTGTTATGAATACAAGAGCCGTATGCGTACAAGCTTTAGATGCATTACCGTTTGATAAACCACTGAACTTCAAGATTGTATTAACTATGATGACACGCAATAACAATTGTAAAGAAGGTGCAAGACAATTAAGAGAGGTTTTTGGTTCGGATGTATTTGAAACACAAATACGTTTCCAACAAAAACCAGTACAAGATGCTGAATTTAGTAAAAAATCATTATTAGATATGAAAGCAGGAGTTGCTGAAGACTATCGTAATCTTGCTAAGGAAGTTATTGAAAAGGAGAAACATCATTAATGAAAAACTTAGATTTAGGAAAAATGTTTGGTGAAAGTAATCAGGAACTACAAAAAGCTAATGCACTCAAAACTTATTTAGTAAAATTGGATGAGATTCTTCCGTCTGAAGAAAATCCATACAAAGTTGAAGAGGAATCAGTGCAGAGATTAGCTGAGAATATTCAAACTTATGGATTATTTCAAGCTCTTACAGCACAAAAAGAAGGTACAGAAATTAGATTGATTTCTGGGGAACGTAGATATACAGCTTTGAAATATCTAGTGAATCAGGGACTTACATATTCTTACAACGGGGAAGATATAACTGGATATGCTCCAATTTGCTACATCAAGCAAACTTCAGGAGATACAAAAACAATGTTTATGATTTCTGCAAATGCTCATAGAGATTTACAGTCAGATGAAAAAAATAGAATCATAGACACAGCCTTAGTAGCTTTAGAAAAGCAGGTAATGAGTGGGAAGTTTTCTTGGGATGGTAAGAGAAAGGCAACTGTCATATCTTCTATCACAGGAATTAAAGAACATTATGTAAAAGATTATTTAGCAAGTAAAAATAGAGAAATTAAATTTGCTGAAGAAGATCCAGAAACAATTGCAAAAATTAGACAATCTAAACAAGTTTCTGAAGAAGAAAAAACCTATAAAAATCTATTAAAACAAATTAAAGGGTGCATAAAAAAATTTGAAGAATTTGATTCATACATTGCCAATACACTTTCGGATGATGAACTAAGTGAATTAAAACATAAATGTTTTGAACTAGAATTACACATCAAAGAATATACAATACCTGATTTAACAGATTTCAAATCATAAAGTAGCTATATTATTTCTGTGGGGGCGTTTCGCCCCCAGGAAGAAAGGGGAACAAGATGATCCGCAACAGTCAAAAAAGTTTAGATACATTAGCTGAATATATAGAAGATGAAATAGAAATATTGAATCGTTTGAATGCGGCTAATATTAAGATGAATGAAAATATCCCAGTAGTGGATTGTTTTGATCCAATTTGTTTATTTGAATCCAGAATGATTGTGTATGAAATGCAGAAGCGTATTTCAGCTAAGAATGAAGATGGTTATCTTTTAAAACAATTAGTAATTCAAAAGTTGAAAGTATGTTCTATAAATGAAATGGATGTATTAGTAGAAGAATTTAGAATGCATGGATTATCATTAACAATTGGTAGTTTAAAAGAAAAGATTAAATTAGACTCTTTAAAACCTGAAGAATGCACCATTATTGCTAAATGTTTATTGAGCAATGGAATAGGGGAACAAGATGGAAAGATGGGTTAAAATTGTTGAAAAGCATTGTGATCCAGAAGAACGTTTAAATGATTTTATGGAATTGTTACAAGATATAAATGCTTTATATAGCAATAGAAGATTCTACTTTAACGACCAATGCTTGGCAAAATTTGATATAGAAGTTTTTAGACTTGATAGAATTAAAGTTGGTGGTTCGATTGTTAAAATTCCTGAAGGAAATTGGGAATGTGATGAGAAATATTCAAACTCTATTATGTACGATCATAAAAATAAAATGCTATGCTATGGAGCTTTGAGATACTTTAATGAGTTTCTGACGGAAATTGAAAGACATGCTATTGTTTGGAAATGGTTTAAAAATACTAAGCACTTACAAAGAGAACAAGTTTTAGCAAAATTTAAAATATCTTCTAAAACGTTACCGAAGATTCTTGGAAAAGCTGAAGAAAAGTTGATTGAGTTATGGGCTTTGGATTTCTATGGAAGAGCTTGTGATAGTGGTGAGATTTTGGGTATAGAAGCTAGAAATTGGTTAAGAGAGAAAAGAACAGGGATATACGGAGGTTATATGGCTGAATATCCACAGTGGTATTTACACTTTTATCCGTCTAAATATGAAACTCAAAAGTTATTAGAGAAACGTGGAGTATGGGATCTTGAGAAGTATGAATGATGAAGTAATGGTTATTCTTTCTAAAGATAACAGAGCATTTGATTCTGCTTGGTTCAGTAATATGAAAGCCGCTAAGAAGTGGGCGGATAAAACAAGGGAAATAAACAATTATATAGTTACTATTTTTAAAGGTTCGGATGACGTTCCTGTTGAGCAATATTTGGTGATTTAAAATGAAAAAATTAATTATTCTATTGTTGGTGATGAATTGTGGCTGTAGTATCACTGTAAGAAACGAAAATTTAAAGGTAGAGAATACTCAAGGAAGTATTACTGAACCAAAAAATACTCTTGGGGGCGAAACGCCCCAGGATGAGAAAGAATTACACGGTTCATATCCAGTTGTATATGTTATTGACGGTGATACTTTTATAGTAGATATTGATGGTGTAGAAACTAAGGTTAGATTAATTGGAGTGGATACACCTGAATCTGTAAATCGTAATGAAGAAAAGAATACTGAAGAAGGTACTATAGCTGCAAATTATACAAAGGAATTGCTACAAGGAAAAAATGTTTGGATAGAATATGACCAAGAATATAGAGATAAATATGAAAGAATATTAGCGTATGTATATCTTGATTCAGATGGGAGGGTGATGCTGCAGGATATGTTATTGGAAAATGGATTTGCTAATTGTATGAGAATAGAACCAAATACAAAATACGCAAATCATTTTGCAGAATTACAAGAACAGGCGAGAACTGAAAGTGCTGGATTTTGGGAATATGATTTCTGGTACTAATGAATAGACTTGTACTATTTGTTATATTATTTATACTTTTTAATAATTTATTTATCTATCAAAAATGAATAGAACCGCATAAATAAAGGACTTTTATAACATGATATATTCTTGTTTCCTACAATATCTATTGAATGGAAACAAGAAGAGGTACTAAAATATCTATACTAGATATTAGTATAAGAAAGAGGAAAGTCCTTTAGGTGAATAACCTAGATTTTCCTCTTTTCTAAACTTATATATTTTTAGGGGCAAATTGCCCCAGAGGGAGAAAGTTTATGAATAAAAAGAAATTGTTCATCATTGCAAGTATACTTGCAGCAATTGGATTAGTAGTTATGCTATTCATGC
>ERZ772932.304-NODE-304-length-28477-cov-11.006966_pt1 | contig 28477 bp, 18 predicted proteins | sample MGYA00511684_ERZ772932 | MGnify/ENA primary metagenome ERZ772932 (study PRJEB29015, sample SAMEA2738078) | human oral metagenome | biome: human oral; feature: human-associated habitat; material: saliva | place: China | collected 2210 ...
GCTCGTGAGGCGGGGCCTGCGGCAGGTCGGCGACGGCGGCCCGCACCGCCGTCAGTGGGTTCTTCAGCTCGTGGTCCAGCCGGCGCAGGAACTGCTGGTGACGGGACCACGCCTCCTCCTGGGCCTGGCTTCGCCCCCGCTGCACCGCCAGGCGCAGCCTGCGGCGGATCACGGTCGCAGCCAGGGCGAGCAGCAGCACAACGATCCCGATCTCCGCCACCACCAGCGGCACGGCTGTGGAGATCACCACTGGGGCCAGCCCGAAGGTCGCATAGGAGACCGCCACTGCGACGGCCACGACCGCCACCGCCAGCACCCATCCGATCCAGGCGGCCCGCCGGGACTTCTCCGTAGGGGGGTCCAGAGGTGCCGGGGCGGCTTCGGCGGCGGCCCCGGCCAAGGCCTCGACACTCTGAGGCTCAGCCGTCGGCCGCTGCGGGTCGGCCGGCTGCGGATGGAGGTCGGCCGACTGCGGACGGTTCCCCAGGTCACCCGCCATCGGGGGGCCGGCCGGCTGCGCAGCCGGCGCCCCGGGCCGGGTGACCGGTACCGTGCGCGGCCCACCCACGTCCACCGCCGGCTCCATGTAGCGCGTACGGCCGTCCTGAGCGGGCGCCGGACGCGGCGGGACCGAGGGCGGCAGCTGCGGCGGGATCGACGAGCGGCTCATGCCCGGACCTCGGCCCGGAATCGGTAGCCGACGGAGGGGACCGTCTCGATGTAGGTGGGGTTGGCGGCGTCGTCGCCCAGGGCCTGGCGGATCTCGCGGATGCGGTGGTCGACGGCGCGCGTGGAGGTGGCGAAGTCGATGCCCCACAGGGAGGCCAGCAGGGCGTCCCTGGTGTGGAGCTCTCCGGGATGGCTCATGAGGTAGTCCAGGAGCATCGTGGCCTTGGGAGTGAGCGTCACCTCGCGCCCCGACAGAGTCACCCGCCGCGAGGTCCGCTCCAGGAGCAGCTCACCGGCCACGAGCCGGGAGGCGGAGGTCAGCGGCTGGGCCACGCCGCGGGTGCGGCGCAGCACCGCGCGGATCCGGGAGGCGAGCTCGGCGGGGTCGAAGGGCTTGGACAGGTAGTCGTCGGCGCCGTCGTCGAGGGCTGAGACCCGCTCGTAGGAGGCGTCCACCTGGGTCAGCAGGATGATGGGGGTCCAGGCCCCACCGGCCCTGACCCGCCGCACCAGCTCACGGCCGTCCATCCTGGGCATGAGGACGTCGGAGACGATGATGTCCACCTGGTAGGAGGCCAGGATGTCCATGGCCTCCGCCCCGTCCGAGGCGAGCAGGACCCGGTACCCGCCGCGCTCCAGGTAAGGGCCCAGGGAGCGGCGGATGGGGGCCTCGTCGTCGACGAGCAGGACAGTGGCGGACGGAGCCGGTGCGGCGGACTGGGTCACGACAGGCTCACTGGGAGAGCTTCCCGGTGGTGTTGTTGGCGCCGCCGTCCTGGACCGCCGGGTCGTCGCCCAGCCAGTGGACGGTGACGTTCGAGCCCTGAATGTTGAGGTGGTCGATGTCGCGGGCGTAGACGGTGACGTTGGAGCCCTGAACAGTGAGGGTGTCGACGTCCTCCGCGGCGATCTTGACGTCGGACCCCTGGACCGTCAGCGTGTTGAGGTCACCCACCAGGTTGAGAGTGCTGCCGGCACCCTGAACGACATAGTCACCGGAGACCTCGGTGCGCTGACCGGTGCTCTGGATGTCCTTCCAGGTGGGGTCCGTGATGGGGGCGTCGTCGCCGTCCTTATCGCCATCCTTGTCGTCATCCTTGTCGCCGTCCTTGTTGCCGGGGGCGGCCGTGGTCTGGGCCGAGCCACCGGAGGAGGACTGGGAGTCGGCCGTGGCGGCCCCCTTGGCATCGGTCTTGGACGAGTCCTTGGAGTCGGCGCCCCGAGTGTCCTTCTGCTCGGACTGGGCGGCCGGCGAGCCGGAGTCCCCGGAGCCGGAGCCGTTGACGGACAAGGAGCAGGCGCCCAGGCTCAGGGACAGGGCCAGGGCGGCGGTACCGGCGAGAACGATCTTGGGCAGACGCATGATGAGGTCCTCTCAGGAATCATGTGGGGAGTTGTACAAGGAATACAATACCGGCCAGTTGTCCCTTCCTCGTCGCAGTGCTGTCGCAGAACTGCGACACGGGCCGCGATGATGCTCACGGGTCACTGGGCTTGCGCGGACGGGGACTCTTTCTCGCGTACGGGGACAATCGACGCCGTCGGGGACCCTTGCTCGCAGCCGGGGGCATTCGACGCCGTCGGGGACAGGATTCCGGTCCCCGGACGCGCGGACTGTCCCCAACCGGAGGGGAACGCACCCGTCCGCGTGGAATGTCCCCGGCCAAGGCTCACGACGACGGCCAGCAGCAGTGACCTGCGGCGGCAACCAGCGGCAGTGGCCGGCGACAGCAGCAGCAGTGCCAGAGGCCGCACCTACGCCGCAGGCCCGCACCAACGCTGCACGTCCGCGCCAAGGCCGCAGGCCCGCACCGCCACCGCGGAGCCCCTCAGCCCTCCTTCGAGGCACCCGCCTCGCTCGAAGCCGTCTTGGCAGTGGCCTTCTTGGTGGCAGCCTTCTTCGTGGTGGTCTTCTTCGTCGTCGTGGCCTTCTTGGCGGTGGTCTTGCGGGTGGTGCGCTTCTTGGCCGGGCCCTTGGCGCGCTTGTCCGCGAGCAGCTCGAAGGCCCGCTCGGCGCTGATGGTGGCCGGGTCCTCACTGCGGGGCACGGTGACGTTGGTCTGCCCGTCGGTGATGTAGGGGCCGAAGCGACCGTCCTTGATGACCACCGGCTTCTCAGTGGCCGGGTCCTGACCCAGCTCGCGCAGCGGTCCACGGGCGGCCGCCTGACCTCGACGCCGCTTGGGCTGGGCGAAGATCTCCAGGGCCTGCTCCAGGGTGACGGTGAAGATCTGCTCCTCGGTCTCCAGGGAGCGCGAGTCCGTGCCCTTCTTGAGATAGGGACCGTAGCGGCCGTTCTGGGCGGTGATGTCCTCCCCCGACTCCGGGTCCTGCCCGACGACGCGCGGCAGGCTCAGCAGGTCCAGGGCCTGCTCCAGCGTCACGGTGGACAGGTCCATGGAACGCAGGAGGCTGGCGGTGCGGGGCTTGGGCTTGGCCGCCTTCTTCGTCTTCGTCGGTTTTGCCGTCTTCGCAGTCTTCGCCGCCTCCGCCTCGGCCGTCTCCTCCGGCTCGGGCAGGACCTCGGTGACGTAGGGGCCGTAGCGGCCGTCCTTGGCGATGATGACGTGCCCACTGGCCGGGTCGACGCCGAGCTCGCGGCCGTCGTCGGCGGCGCGGGTGAAGAGCTCGCGGGCCTTGTCCACGGTCAGCTCGTCGGGGGCGAGGTCGGCCGGGACGTTGGCGCGCTTGCCCTCGCCGTCCTCCAGATAGGGGCCGTAGCGCCCCACCCGCAGGGTGATGCCCTCGCCGATCTCAATGGAGTTGACGGCGCGGGCGTCGATCTCGCCGAGGTTGTCCACCAGCCCCTTGAGCCCCTGGGCACGCAGCGCGGCGGCCGCGGCCTCGAGCTCGCCCGAGGCGGCCTGGGCGGTCTCCGGACCACCGGCATCGCCCTGACCGTTGTAGAAGCGCCGCAGCCAGGCGACCCGGTCCTCCTCGCCGGCGGCGATCCGGTCCAGGTCGCGCTCCATGGAGGCGGTGAAGTCGTAGTCGACGAGCTCGGCGAAGTTCTCCTCCAGTAGCCGGGTGACGGCGAAGGCGAGCCAGGTGGGCACCAGGGCCTGGCCGCGGTGGTCGACGTAGCCGCGGTCGGAGATGGTGGACATCGTGGCCGCGTACGTTGAGGGACGACCGATCTCGCGCTCCTCAAGGGCCTTGACCAGGGAGGCCTCGGTGTAGCGCGGCGGCGGCGTGGTCTCGTGGCCGGAGGCCTCGGCGTCCAGGGCGGCCAGCTCCTGGCCGGAGATCATCGCGGGCAGGCGCACGTCCTTGGAGTCCTTGGCGGCGGCGCCGGCGTCGTCCTGGTAACGCTCGGCGTCGCGCCCCTCCTCGTAGGCGGCCAGGAAGCCGCGGAAGGTGATGACGGTGCCCGACGCCGTCAGACCGGCCGTGGAGAAGGTCGGGCCGGAGTCGCGCGACTCGCCGGCCACCGGCGTCAGCGGCACCTCAACGGTCACCGTGGCGGTCGAGCCGACGGCGTCGGCCATCTGGGAGGCCACGGTCCGCTTCCAGATGAGCTCGTAGAGGCGGAACTGGGCTCCGGTGAGCTCGCCGGAGACCTGGGCCGGGGTGCGGAAGTGGTCGCCGGCGGGGCGGATCGCCTCGTGCGCCTCCTGGGCGCCCTTGGACTTGGAGGCGTAGACGCGGGGGCGCTCGGGCACGTACTCGGCCCCGTAGAGCTCGGCCACCTGCGAGCGGGCCGCGGCCACGGCCTGGCCGGACAGAACCGTGGAGTCGGTGCGCATGTAGGTGATGAAGCCGTTCTCGTAGAGGCCCTGCGCCACGCGCATGGTCTCGCGCGGGTTCATGCGCAGCTTGCGGGAGGCCTCCTGCTGGAGGGTGGAGGTGGTGAAGGGGGCGGCCGGGCGGCGCTTGTAGGGCTTGTCCTCAACCCCGACCACCCGCGGCTCTCCCCGGCCGATGGCCTCGGCCACGGCCGTGGCCCCCACCTGGTGGAGGTGGACGGCGGAGGCCTTGAGCGCGGCGGGGCGCAGCTGGCCGTCGTCGTTGAAGTCACGGCCGGTGGCCACGCGCCGCCCGTCGAGGGTGACGAGCCGGGCGGTGAAGGAGGCCTCCTGGCGGGCGGTGACGTCCACGGCGGACAGGACGGTGGAGAAGGTGGCCTCCACCCCCCAGTAGGAGGCGGAGCGGAAGGCCATGCGCTCGCGCTCGCGCTCGACGACGAGGCGGGTGGCCACCGACTGCACGCGCCCGGCGGACAGGCCGGCGCGGACCTTGCGCCACAGGACCGGGCTGACCTCATAGCCCACGAGGCGATCCAGGATGCGGCGGGTCTCCTGGGCGTCGACGAGGTGGATGTCCAGCTCGCGGGTGTTGTCCAGGGCCCGGGTGACGGCCTCGCGGGTGATCTCGGTGAAGACCATGCGGCGCACCGGCACCTTGGGCTTGAGGACCTGCTGGAGGTGCCAGGCGATGGCCTCGCCCTCGCGGTCGTCGTCGGTGGCCAGGTAGAGCTCGTCGGCCTCCTTGAGGGCCTTCTTGAGCTGGGCGACCGTCTTCTTCTTGTCGGGGTTGACGACGTAGTAGGGGGTGAAGTCGTCCTCGACGTCGACCGCGAACTTCCCGTAGGGCCCCTTCTTCATGGTGGCGGGCAGCTCGGAGGGCTGCGGCAGGTCGCGGATGTGCCCCACGGAGGCCTCGACGTCGAACTCCGGACCCAGGTAGCCGGCGATGGAGCGCACCTTGTTGGGGGACTCCACGATGACGAGCTTGGTGGACACGTAAAGCCTTCCTCACGGGTGGTGCGCGGCTGGCCGCGGCGGGTGGGTCTGCGGGTGGTTGTCGCCGGGCCCTGGAGATCACCGCGGGATCGTGAGGATCCGGGCGATCCGGGGCCCCGACGAAGGGGGACGGTGGGGAGTCGGCGCGTGCCGGCTCCCAGCCGACTGTAACGCACCACCCACCTTTTCCAACCAGGCAGTGCCCGGAAGAACGACTTTCGTCTCAGATGAGCTCGGCCAGGGCGCTGCGCACGGCCGCCAGGCGCTGAGCGGCGATGTTCTCGTCGTAGGGCAGGTGCAGTCCGCGGCACTCGGCGGCCAGCTCGGCCAGGGAGCGGACCTCGGGGAAGCCGCGGGAGGTGAGCTGAGCGACCTCGTCGATGATCGGCGAGCCTGAGGAACCGGCCCCGCCACCACGCAGATCCACCCACTGCCCCAGACGCCGGGCCGCCCGGTCCAGGCTGGAGGTCACGGTGTGCAGGGCGTCGTTGAGCTGGGCGACCTGGGTGCTCACGGCCTGCAGCACGGGCCCCAGGCCACGGAAGCCGGACTCCAGCGCCTCGCACAGGTCCGTCAGGGAGTGCACGGCGTCCACCTCGCTGCCGTCGAGGATGGACTGCGCGAAGCGCCCCACCATGAGGGTGATCAGGCGCATGAGGGCCACGGAGAAGCGCAGCTCGGTGACCGACTGGTGCAGGACCTTGAGTCGTGAGGGCAGCCCGTGCAGCTCGGCGCCCGCGACGCCGGTGAGCTCGGCGATGCGCTCGCTGAGCATGAGCACCTTGGTCTGGGCGCTGTCGCCGACGTCGTGGGAGACGAGCTGGCCGATGCGCCCCACTCGCGCCTCCACCGCCCGGGCCGAGTCGTGGGTGGCCTCCATGGTGGTGATGAGCCGCAGGTACTCGTCGAGCTCGAAGACCAGGGCGTCGGTGTCCTTCTCCATGGCGGCCACCGCGTTGAGGATCCGGGCCACGGCGCCCAGTCCCTCGGGGGCGGCCGCCGGGACGCGCACCCCGGCGGCGACCAGGGCGGCCACCTCACGCGGCAGGGTCACCAGGGTCATGTCGTGCAGGGAGGGGAAGCCCAGGGCCGCCAGCTCCGCGGCCAGCTCACGGCCGCCGAACTCGCCGAGCTGGTGGCGTGAGGCGCCCCGGGCCTGAAGGTCGCGCTCCTTGGCGCGCACCCGGCGGTAGGCCTCCTCGACCCGGTCCCTGGTGGCCCCGTCCATCGGCTTGATCCGCACCGACAGGTACCCCTGGCGCAGCGGCACGATGGTGGCGAAGACCCGATAGTCCAGGCCGTCCACGGCACGGTTGGTGATGTAGCCGCAGGCCGGGCGCCGGGTCTGCAGATCGTCCCAGATGAGGCGGAACAGACCCGCCGGCATGTCCAGGTGACGAATGATGTTGTGCGGAGCCCCGATGAGACGCTCACGCGAGTAGCGCGACAGCGTATCGAACGTCCGGTTCGTGTTCTGAATGACGCCTTTGAGATCCGTGGTGGAAAAGAAGATGTCCTGCGGATCGAACAAACGCTCGTAACCGACCTGCGACTCCATGGTGCTTTCCTTCAGGGTGAATAATTCGCGGGAGCACCTCGCCAGAGGACTATTCCTTCAGCTCCTCACACAGTGCCGGGAAGAAGGTAACGAAACGTGTGTGCCCGCGGAAGACAATTTATGACATTGTCACCAATAAGGTGGGACCTATCTTGTAGATTATCGACAATTACTCCCCCAGGTGGCTCAGAGTCTCACGAACCGTCGCCACCCGCTGACGGATGACGGGTTCGTCCAAGGTCACAACGACACCGCGGGCCTTGGCGGCCAGCTCGGCCAACGAGGCCGTCTCCGGGAAGCCCTGCTCACCCACGGCGACGGCCTCACTCAGGGCCGCCTCGGCGTCGACGCCCTCGACGAGCGCCTGGGCCCCCTCGTCCTGAAGAGCGCGGATCCAGCGCTGGAAGGGCCGCTTGACGCGGTCGAGGTTACTGACCACGGAGCGAAGATCGCCCTCCAGGCGCTCGGCCAGGTTCGCCGCCTCCTGGCAGGAGGGCACGAGCTCCTCCAGGTCGGAGAGCATCGCCTCGGCGAGGTCGCCGATGGCGTCGCCGGACTCCCCCTCCTGGCCGTCCAGGACGGCGGCGGCGAAGATGCCCGCCATGAGGGTGTGCAGACGCATCATCGAGCTGCGGAAGCGCACCTCGGAGGCCGCCTCGTAGAGCGCCACGAGGGAGGAGTTGAGCTGCCCCAGCACCTCAACCGCCTGAGCCCCGCGCTCCTTAACGCGCTCGGAGACGGTGGGCACGGAGGACTCGGCGTCGGGACTGGTCACCTCCCCCATGAGGGAGCCCACGCGGTCAGCCCGGTCAATGACCGAGCGCACCCCTGCGGCCCAGGATCCCAGGCCGTTGATGAGCTCCTGGTACTCGCCGAGCTGGTAGATGAGCTCGTCGGTGTCGCGCTCGATGGCGGCGACGGCCTGCAGGACGGCGGACATGGGGTTGTCCGACTCGGCGCGCGGCGGCACCCGCACCCCCTCGACGACCAGCAGGGCCAGCTCGCGCGGCAGGGCGGCCCGGGCGAAGTTGTGCAGGTCGTGGTACTGAAGCTTCGCCAGCTCCTCGGTCAGCAGCGCCGCCCCGTGCTCGGCGACCTCCCGGCGCCCGTGCCCCTCCTCGGCGTAGGCGCGCTCGGCAGCCCGCACGCGGGCGTAGATCTCCTTGACGGGAGTGAACATGGCGTGGTTGGTCGGGCGCACGCGCACGGACAGGTAGCCGTCGGTCAGCGGAGCGATCGTGGCGAAGACCCAGTAGTCCCGCCCGTCCTTGGCCCGGTTGAGCACGTAGACGCAGGAGGAGCGCCCCTGCTCGAGCTCGTCCCACATGAGCTTGAAGGCGCCGGCGGGCATGTCGTCGTGCCGGATGATGTTGTGCGGAGAGCCGACGAGCTCCTCGGAGCTGTGACGGGACAGCGAATCGAAGACCCGGTTGGTCCTGCGAATGACACCCTTGGTATCCGTCGTTGAGAAGAACAGGTCCTCGGCACCGAAGCGGCGCTCGTTGCCATCGACGTATTCCATGTCTCTCCTGCTGTTGCTGTCTGAGGGATGTATGAGGGAAATGAGGTCGACGCCGGTTCACCGACGGCGACACACTGGATGAGGGACGGCGGAGATACACTTGGCCGCTCTCTCGGGGGCTTCGCTACGAAGTAACGTTCCGATGCACGCGAATGTGGAGATCAACAACCAAGACGCATACCCGCTTAAGCATGTCACAGCGTTCGCACCGCTGCGTCTCCGTTCGGTCTCAGATCGGTAACACAGTCGAGACACAGGTTGCACTGTGGTCGAGCACAGCGCCTTCCTGTTGAATAGATGACGTGACTAACGCCCCCACCGAGAACCTCACCCGTGCCGACGGCTCCCCCTTGCGCGTCCTGGTCGTCGACGACGAGCAGATGCTCGCCGACCTGCTCGCCTCCGCCCTGCGTTACGAGGGATGGGAGGTCACCACTGCCGGGACCGGGATCGCAGCTGTGCGCTCCGCCCAGGAGATCGACCCCGACGTCATCGTCCTGGACATCATGCTGCCCGACTTCGACGGCCTGGAGGTCATGCGCCGGGTGCGCGGCCACCACCCGAACGTGCCGGTCCTGTTCCTGACGGCCAAGGACGCCGTCGAGGACCGGGTGGCCGGGCTGACCGCAGGCGGCGACGACTACGTCACCAAGCCCTTCTCCCTGGAGGAGGTCGTGGCCCGACTGCGCGCCCTGCTGCGCCGCTCCGGGGCCAGCGAGGAGAAACCGGCCTCCATCCTGGAGGTCGGGGACCTGCGCATGGACGAGGACTCCCACGAGGTCTGGCGCGGCGGCGACGAGATCCAGCTGACCGCCACCGAGTTCGAGCTGCTGCGCTACCTCATGCGCAACCCCCGCCGGGTCCTGTCCAAGCCGCAGATCCTGGACCGGGTGTGGAACTACGACTTCGGCGGGCAGGCCAATATCGTCGAGCTCTACATCTCCTACCTGCGCCGCAAGATCGACAAGGGCCGCGAGCCCATGATCCACACGATGCGCGGCGTCGGATACGTCCTCAAGCCGGCCGCCGGCACCGATGAGCGCGGCTGAGCGCCCGCAGATGTCCCGGCAGCCGGCACCGACCGGGCGGCGGATGAGCCTGCGCTCATGGCGGCCCGGCTCACTGCTCACGCCTCCCCGCAGTCTGCGCACCCGGCTGGTGGTCGGGGTGCTCGGGCTGGTCCTGGTCATGGCGGCGGTCATGAGCGCCTTCTCCACCGTCAGCCTGCGCCACACGCTCATGGCACGCACGGACGGCCAGCTGATGGCGGCCGCCCAGCGCGCCGCCGACAAGCGCCACGACCTGACCCAGGAGGCCAAGAAGGCCTCCGATGAGGCGGCCCAGGAGGACACGAAGAACCAGGGAGACCAGCCCGACGGGACGGGCGGGGCCTGCGGAGGCCCCGATAAGCCCGGGGTCCCTCCCGGCCTGGATGCCGCCGGACAGTCGACCGGCACGCTGACGCTCATTACTCCGCAGACGTCATCCTCCGACGGCGAGACCAGTGAGACCGCCGCCTACATCGACAAGAACGGCCACTACGCGTCCATCTCCAAGGAGGACTGCCGGCTGCTGCTGTCCCAGGCCACGGAGGACCACCCCGTCACCGTGGACCTGCACCACCTGGGCAGCTACCGGGTGGTGGCCACCCGCGATGAGGCCTCGGGCAGCACGGTCATCACCGGGCTCTCCCTGGAGGGCGACAAGGGGCTCATCCGCACCCAGCTGCTCATCGAGCTGACGGTGGCCCTGCTGGGCGCCCTCGTGGTGGCCCTGGCTGGGCGGACCATGGTGCGTTCCGCGCTGGCGCCCCTGGAGCGGGTGGCCCGCACCGCGCACCGCGTGGCCTCCCAGCCGCTGGAGCGCGGCGAGGTGAGCATCGAGGACCGCGTGGAGAAGGCGGACCTGGACTCCTCGGCCGAGGTCGGGCAGGTCGGCGGCGCCCTCAACACACTGCTGGGGCACGTGGAGTCCGCTCTGGGCGCGCGCCAGCGCTCGGAGACGCAGGTGCGCCAGTTCGTGGCCGACGCCTCCCACGAGCTGCGCACGCCGCTGGCCTCGATCCGCGGCTACACCGAGCTCATCCGCCGCGAGGGCGCTGACGCCGACCTGCCGGAGGAGGCCACCTATGCCCTGGAGCGCGTGCACTCCGAGTCGGTGCGGATGACGGCGCTCGTCGAGGACCTGCTGCTGCTGGCCCGCCTGGACGCCGGGCGCGAGCTGCGCCGCGAGGAGGTGGACCTGGTCGGCCTCCTGGTGGACACGGTGGCCGACGCCCGCGCGGCCGGCCCCGACCACGACTGGAAGCTGGATCTGGCCGTCCTGGAGCCTCCGGCCGACGCCACGCCGCAGGAGGCCGAGGACTTCCTGCCCGAGCCTCCGCTGGTCATCGGCGATGAGGCCCGCCTGCGTCAGGTCGTCGTCAACCTCCTGGCCAACGCCCGGGTGCACACGCCGGCCGGCAGCCACGTGACCACGACGCTGGCCCGCGAGGGGGACACGCTCATCGTGCGCATCCACGACGACGGCCCGGGGATCGCCCCTGACGTGCGCGACCGCCTCTTCGAGCGCTTCGCCCGGGGGGACTCCTCACGTGAACGGCGCACCGGTTCGACGGGCCTGGGCATGTCGATCGCTCTGGCCATCGTCCAGTCCCACGGCGGGAGCATCGACGTCGACTCCTCCACCGCGCCCGAGGACCACGGGACCACCTTCAGCGTCAGGCTCCCGGCCGCCGCCGTCGAGGAGTAAGGCCGCGCGTCAATCGCGGTGGCGGGGCGCTCTTCGCAGAGGGGTGTGCGTGCCATGCTGTCTCCTTACTTCTGAGACACATGGGTGTCATGACATCTGGGACACCCGCTCGGGCGGGAACCTTGAGCAGGCCGGTGGCCCTGGGGCCGAGGACGGGATGAAGGGAAGAGGCCTGGCGGGTCCTGGCAGGTCGCTGGTGTCCACAGCGCTGACATTATCCCCGAATCGGGACTGCATGCCGGAGAGAAACCGCAGTATTCCAACGATCCCCGCTGGGTGCTTCGGCGGCAGGCTCGGTAATGTCAGCGCTGTGGACACCGGGCCGCGCAGGAGTGAGCCCGGGGTTCTTACGGCAGAGCCCGGCGCCTGCGCACAGGTCCGCCCCACCGCTCCCTGCCCGCCGCCTGCGCTGGGGCCTGGAGGCTATGACTCGACGCCGGCCCCGCCCTCGAGTCTGCCCGAGTCGACCTACTCCACGAGGGTCGGGATCCACTGGCCAAGGGTTGTGCGTACTGCACGAAGGCCCCACCCACCCGAAGTGCACCCAACCCTCCTCCAGTAGCACCCCACCCTCGCGGAGTGAGCGGCGATCCCCTCAGTGGGGCTCCTACCCGACGGCGCCGGGTAGGCGTCAGTCGCGGTGGCGGGCCTCGTGCTTGCGGCGGGTGCGACCCCAGTCGGTCAGCGAGACGAGCGCGGACAGGGCCAGGCAGGTGACGCCGACGACGGCCACCGAACCGGTGGCGTAGGCGCCGAAGAGCTGCCAGCGCGTCTCCGGGCCGTCCAGGTGCCACCACACCCAGGCCCCCAGGCCGAGCGCCCCCAGGGTGCACACGATGCCGGCGGCCGCCATGAGAATGTTGCCGAGGAGCTGGTGCCACAGGCGCGGCCCGGCGGCCGTCACCGGGATCGTCCCCACGGTGGTCAGCCCGGGCACCTCACCGGAGCTCTCCTCCCCGGTCCCCTCGCGCAGCGACCAGGGGGCGCACCAGGCCCCGCCGGCCACGGCGAGGGCGCCCCAGGCCACGGGCACGAAGATCCCGGCCAGGACGTCGGAGGGGCGGTGCCACTGGCACACGAGGGTGGAGTAGCCCATGGCGATGGTGAACAGTCCCCCGGCCCAGGCCGACAGCGGCCGCCAGCGCCGCCCGGACAGCAGGATGAGGGCGACCGCGGCCGAGGCCGCCATGGTGGTGTGCCCCGAGGGCAGGGTGTTGGCGTTGTCCCAGCGCTCGGTGATGTTGAAGTCGGGCCGCCACAGGAACTGGTACTTGAGGATCTGGGTGGTCAGGTTGGCCCCGACCACAGCGACGACGGCCCACACCGCGCGCCGGTGGCTGCGTCGCAGCAGACCGATGACGAGGATCGTCACCACCAGGACGACGGCCGCCGGCATGGACACCACCGACAGGAGCCTGCGGGCGTGGGCGCTCACGTAGTGCGAACCGATCTCCGAGCCCTCCAGGGCCATGGCGTCGAGGGCCTGGCCGGTGTGGGTGAACACGAACAGCCCCCACAGGCCCAGCGTCGCCGCCAGGCAGGACAGGGCCAGCAGGCCCCCGCGCAGACGCAGTTGTCCCAGGGAGCGGGAGGACTGCGACTGGAAGGAGGCCACCGGCCGATCGTAGGTTCTCGCACGCACCAACCAATAGGAAGTCAGCAGCGATTCCTGTGCGGGACTGCTCACGACTCACGCGCCTCCAGGTCACTGAACGGGTCCTCCCCCTGGTTGCCTACGGCCTGGGTGATCGGCCCGTAGGGGGAGGCCGTCCTGGGGGCCGGCTGCTCGATGGGAGCGGCCTCCGGGGCCTGGGAGACATCGCCTCCAGCGCCCTGCCCCGCGGCGGCCAACGGGCTGATGACCTCGAGCTCGCTGGTGTCATCGGTGAACTGCGCATCGGCCACGGCTGCCCCGGCTGCCCCGGCGGAGCCGGCGGAGCCGACGACGTCCTGCAGGGGGCGTCCGGGCCAGCGCTCGCGTGCACCGTCGTCGGGTGAGTCATCACCGTGGCCTGCCTCGCGGGCGGCTGAGCCCTTGACGGCTCGCCCGGCGGCACCCCGGGAGCGGCGACGGCGCGTCCACCACAGGCGCACGAGGATTCCGACGACGACGGCCAGGATGATGACGACGGCCACGATGATGGCCTTCATCCAGGTCTGCATGGGGGCGGGCAGGGCCTTGGCCTCCTCGGCCGCGGCGGCCGTGGGGTCCATGGGGACGCGCTCACCGGTGACCAGGAGGCGGTGGGAGTTGACGCCGTAGGGCGTGCAGGTGATGAGGGTGACCAGGTCGCGTCCGGGGACCTTGCGCAGGGAGTCGGTCTCCTCGGGCTTGACGACGGTGATGTCGTTGACCTCGTACTTGAGGGTCTGCCCCAGGGAGGAGACGTAGAAGACGTCGCCCTTCTTGAGCTGGTTGAGGTTGTCGAACATGGTCGCGGTGGACAGCCCGGTGTGACCGGTGAGGACCGAGTGGGTGGAGGGGCCGCCGATCGGCAGGCTCGTGCCGAACAGGTGCCCGACTCCCTCCGTCAGGGTGCGGCTGTCGGTGCCGTGGTAGATGGGCAGGCTCACGTGGATGGAGGGGATGACGATCCGGGCCATGACCGGGTCGATGTCCATCTCGTGGAGGTAGGCCTGGTACTGGGGGGTGTCGGGGCGCTGCGACTCGAGCCAGGGGTCGAGGATCGGCGCGCTCTCCAGGTTGTTGTTGTAGGTCTCGGCGGAGGCGCGCTCCTTGGCGACGGTGTCCGGCCCGGCCGAGTTCACCGTGGCGGTGTACATCTTGGCCAGGCGCTGCTGCTCGTCGTTGTTGTGCTGGGTCGCCATGACCGGGTACAGGAGGACGGCGACGCCGACCAGGACCAGGACCAGCGGCAACCAGGTCAGGAAGCGCTCACGCAGGACCTTGCGGCGGGCCGCCTTCTTCGGGTCGGTCTCCGGTGAGCCGGGGCCGTCCGGGCCGGGCCGCGCCGCCGCGCCGTCGGGCTCCTCCAGGGCCTGGCTCATGCGGGACTGGGTGATGCGGTCACGAAGTGATGGGAGTAGCGCTGTCACGGAGAACCGTGCCTTCCTGCGTCGGGTTGTCTGCGGAGCTCGCTGCGAGAGATGGTGGGGATCGGTTGTGGCTTTAACGATTGGCAGGGAGGATCCCTGCGACGCCCGTGTGGGGGAGACGGGTTCTCCCGCCTCCCCCACATGGAAGCAGTCAGCGTGATGACGGCCGGCTGGGGCCGGTCACCTCAGTGGCTGCCAGGGGCTGTCAGTGCTTGGCAACGTGACGGCGCTTGTTGGCGTAGGCGACCACCGCGCCACCGGCCACCAGCAGGGCGCCGGCGACGGTCAGGAAGATGACGCCGTTGGCACCGGTCAGCGGCAGGCGGAAGCCAGCGTTCTTCGGGATGTCGGTCACGGTCAGGTTGGTCGGGGCCTTCGCCTCGGCGTCAGCGGCCAGGACCCGGAAGGGGATCGGGTCGGCCTGGAGGGTGTAGCCCTCAGGCGCCTTGGTCTCCACGAGGCAGTAGTGGTCCTCGTCGGTCAGCTGGTCCTTCTTGGCACCGTTGACGTAGTCGTTGGCGCGCAGGTAGTTGATCTCCACCTTGCCCTGGCCGGCGGTGGTGAAGGTCTTCTCCCCACCGACGGTCAGCGGGTCGACGGTCGGGGTGCTGGGGTCGGAGTCACGCAGCGTGGCACCGCTGGCGGTCTTGGTGCACTCGTAGACCTGGAACTGGGCGCCGTTGTACTTGGTCTTGTCGGCCAGGTCGTCCGTACCGGTCTTGGTGACAACCACCTTGCCGTACTTGGAGAGCACGGGGGTGGTGGGGATGCCGGGGATGTCCGTGGTGGTACCGGGGTTGTTCGGGTCCCAGGTGAAGTTGGGGCTGTCGTTGGGGATGAGGCCCGCGGTGTTGGACAGGTCGCCCTCCAGGTTGACGGCGGCGTCGAACTTGGCGGTCAGGGTCACCTCGATCTTGGTGTCACCGTTGCCGTTGTAGCGCGCCTCGGAGGCCTTGCGGCGGCCCTCCTCGGTGAGCTGGATGGTGGCCCAGTTGTGGTCCTTGCCCTCGGCGGTGATGAGGGTGTAGTCGGTGCCGTTCGCCAGGGTCACCTCGTTCTGACCAACGATCTTGACGACCGGGGTCAGGGCGTCCTTGTTGATGCGCTTGTCGAGGCGGTCAACGACCTCGTAGCGCTTGATGCGCGCACCGCCGGGGTAGTCCACCTTCGGGATGGAGGTGGTGATGGTGTAGGTGATGTCGCGCCCGGAGCCGGGGGCCGGCTTGTCGGTCACCTGCTTGTCCACACCGGAGAGGGTGTTCTTGGGGTAGACGTGGACGTTGTAGTTCCACTTGGCGGTGTCCTGCGGGTTGGTCATCGGCAGGGTGACGACGAAGTCCTCGGCCGGGATGACCTTGTCGGGGGTGCGGGTCTCGCTGACGAGGTAGGCACCAACCTCGGTCTGGGCATCGGTGAAGGAGGCCAGACCATCAGCACCGGTGGTGATCTTCTGGACGGTGCCGCTCTTGAGGGCACCGGCCTTGACCACGTCACCCTTGAGGTCGGCGAGCTGCTTCCAGCCGTCGTAGGTGGTCAGGTCGACGTTCAGCTTGGTGATGGTGAACTCGACGTCGGAGACGGGCTTGCACTCGGCCTGGGGGTCCTCGTTACCGGTCCCCTCCTTGACGCCGTTGGTGTCGGTCTGCTCGCACTTGTGGACGGTCAGCGTGGTGGCCGCGTCGGGGTCGATGGTGGAGCCGTTCGGGTCAGCGGGTGCCGCCGCGCCGGTCGGGGCGATGAGCGCGCCGGCGGCGAGCGTCATCGCAGCGGCGAGGCCGAGGCCCCGGCGCGTGTTGAGGGAGTGCATTTCTGTTCTCTCCTGTGTTGTTGGGATGAATGAGGGATTGAAGGGGTGACCCGCGCGCGACGGAGCGGAGTCGTGGGTTCTTCTCGCGATCAGGCCGAGTGCCCGAACGAGGAAGTCTTTCGTTGACGCAGTGCCAGCAGGCCGGCGCCGGTGATGGCCGCGATTCCGACGGCGATGTTCATACCGATTCCGCGTCCGCCGGACAGTGGCAGGGTGCCGATCTGGAGGTCTCGGACGGTGATGGTGTCCTCGGACTTGCTGGCCCCGCTGCGCGAGACCGTCAGGGCCGAGCCGCCGGGAGTGGCGGTGATGAGCTCGATGCCCGTGTCGGTCACCTTGAAGCGGGCCGGCTTGGCCATGAGCTGGTGCCCGGCGGGAGCCTTGGTCTCCACCAGCCAGTACTCGCGGTTGATGGCCAGTCCCGTGGTGGTGAAGGTTCCGGTTCCCTTGCCGCCGGTGAAGGTCACGCCGTCGGTCAGGGGCTTGGCACCCGGGGTGGAGGGGTCCATCGGGTAGATGTCGAAGGCCGCGTCATCCAGGGGGCCCTGGCTGCCGGTCTTGACGATCGACAGGATGCGCTTGCCGGCATTGGGCGAGACGTTGGCGCAGGCCACGTCGTGGTCGGGCCGGGTGTCGGAGTCCTTGCCCGTCTGAGGCACGACCTTGTTGTAGAGACCGTGGCCGGGAACGAGGCGCTCCTTCTCCGTGGTGCAGGACAGCAGCTCATCACTGTATCCGGCGGCCGACGGGTCGATCTTCACCGTGAAGGTGACGGTGTAGCGAATCGTCAGGCCCGAGTAGAGCTTCTCGTTGTCGGACAGGCGGTAGGAGCCGTCGGCCTGGGCCTCGACCGTCCGGGTCGGTCCCATCTCGCGCTGCACCTTGACCAGAGTCGGGTTGAGCCCGGGGGCGAAGGAGGGCTTGTCGTTGATCGGTCCGGTGGACACGGACAGCGATCCCTCGTTGACGACGCTCACGGTGTAGACGACGTCGAAGGTCGAGCCGTTACCCGGCTGGGTGGTGACCTCCTTGGAGAACTTCAGCTTGCCGTCGGTGGACAGGCAGCCGTGGTTGTTCCCCTCGCCGTCGGTGTCGCCTTCCATGGCGATGGTGTTGACCAGGCCGGAGGGCTTGCCGTCGGCGCGCTGGTGACCGCACTGGAAGTCGGACTCGTTGTAGCCCGGGGTGTTCTCGCGAACGGTGAAGGTCATCTGCATCGTGAAGGTACGGCTACCACCGTCGGCCCCGGCCCGAGGAGCGGCGGCGAGGCTCTCGCCGGTGCCCCCCTTGATGAGGGTGATCGGTCCGTTGAAGGTACCGGTGGCGTCGTTCCTCCCGGGGAGGGTCACACCCTGGGCGTCAACACCCTTCTCCAGGATCCGCACCTTGTGCAGGTAGGTGCCGGTGGGCATCTGCGGGGTGTCGGTGAGGTCGGCGACCACCGGGCTGGCGACCAGCGAGGTGTTGGTGACCGTCACCGTGTAGCTGGAGGTGAAGGTGCCGTCGGCGTTACGGACCACGTCGAGCGGGGTCTTGGAGGCCTTGAACTGGGGGTTGGCGGGCAGGGTGCCGCAGGCTGCGGCCTCCTTGGGCTGCCCGTCGCCCTTGGTGGTCACCGAGGCCTTGTTGTAGACGGCCTTGCCCTGACCGACGGCGCCGGGGGTGCAGGCTCCCTGGATGCCGGGCAGGCCGGCGTCGGGACCGGAGACGTTGAGCACCACCGTGTAGATGTGCTTCTGGCCCGCGGGCAGGGAGATGCCGGTCTTGACGTAGGGCACACCGGCCTGAGGCGTCTCCGTGCCGGTGATGGCGCCACCGGAGATGCTGACCTTGTGGACGGTGACCCCGGTGGGGACCTGCCAGGCGTCATTGAGGTCGTAGGTGAGGCCCGCCTTGGCGGAGGGGTTGGTCACCGTGATGGTGTAGGTCTGGTCGAAGGTGGTGCGACCGTTGACCTTCTCGGTGCTCTTGGCGACCTTGGCGAAGGTCTTGTCGATACCGGCGTGCGGGACGACGGAGTTGACGACCTTGATCCGCACGGCTCCCTGCGAGGAGTCGGGCACGGTGAAGGTGACACCGCCGGCGTTGCCGTTGGTCGGGGCCACGGCGGTGGAGGCGAGCTCCCGCTCCTGGTTGCCCGGGTTGGTGACCACCTTGAAGGCGGCCGGGTCCTTCCAGCTGACGCTTCCGCCGGCCGAGGTTCCGGGCTGCTTGAGTCCCCTGGCGTCACGAGCATCCTCGGTGACGGTGCAGGTGGCGCCCACGCGCTGGGCGGGCAGGTCCGCGACGTTGCCCTTGGCATCCACCGTGATCTTGCCGGTGGAGGCACCCTTGCCATCGGGACCCGGGGTGCAGGTGTAGCTCAGGGAGTAGGAGCCGGCCGTGGCGGCGTCGGAGGCGCCCTCAACGCTCTTGACCGCGCTGACGGGGGTCTGCTGGGGCTTCTGGTGCACGACGCAGGTGACGTTCTTGCCCTCACCGAGCACGAACTTGTTGTCCGCGCTGACGGGCACGTTGCTGCCGTCGTCGTTGGTGCAGACCCAGGGGCCGTTCTGCGAGTACCCATCGGGGCCGTTGCCCGAGGACAGGCCGTAGGTGCCGCCGGCGGTGTAGACCTTGCTGACGGCGGGCGTGCCGCTGGCGCCGGTGATGGTCTTCTGCCCGAAGAGCCCATCGGTGGCGGGCTTGGCGGTCAAGGTCCACTGCTCGGGCCTGGCGCTGCCGCCGTCGACGATGTTGACGAGGGTGACGCGCCCACGGCCGACGACGTACTCGTTGTGCCAGACGCACTTGACAGCGACCTCGTCCTGGCGCTCGGCCAGCTGGGTCTCATCGAGGCGGATGGTGCGCTGGTCGAGGTTCACCGAGTCGGACTTGTCCAGACGGGTGGTTCCGTCACGGCGCAGCAGCGGGGCAGCGCCCGTCCCCACCGTGCAGCTGACGTCGCGCAGGAACCAGCCGGTGGTCCACACGTCACCGGTGTTCCGGTCGACGGCGGCCTGCGGGGTGGTGCCGGCCTCCTGCACCGTGGCGGCGTCGTTGGGGGCCAGCAGGGTGTAGTCCTTGGGGTCGACGTCCTCAGCGTTCCAGGTGGGGGTCAGGGACTTGGGGGTCCCCCAGTTCTTTGCGCCGAAGGTTCCTTGCGGTGAGACGTTGACGTAGTTAAAGGTGGGGATCGTCAACGATCCTTGAACCGATGAGTCCGCCTTGACGTCCTTGGCGAAGGTCACCGGACGCTCCTGCTCGATGGAGCCGTAGAGGCAGCCGTAGGAGACGGCTCGCTCACGGGTGACGAAGCGCTCCTCCAGCTCGGAGGTCTCTGCCTTCTCCAGGTCAGGTCGGCACTCCTGGTTGTTTCCGTTGTTGACGAATCCCCACAGCTTGAGCTTGTACTTGATACCGGTGTTGGGGTCCGTCCAGGAGGTGTCGGAGCGGTCGGACATGATGTCGAGGATGTCGTCGGCGCAGCTGTGTCCGGCCTTGTCGGTGAAGTCCTGGGTCATGGAGCCGTTGAACCAGACCAGGGAGCCGTTCTGGTACATGTAGGTGTAGGTGGCCCCGTCGTAACGGCCAACCCTCCCGTACTGGTCGTAGGCGTACTGCGTCCGCACCGGCTGGTTCTGGGTTCCGTAGTCGCCAATGATGAGCTTGCCGTTCGAGTCGAGCCTCCCGGTGCACGTGTTGGTGGTGTCGAACTCGGTCCACGGGAAGTCGGCCTGAATCGTCTGGGCAGTGTTGATGTTGAAGCTGCCGTAGTAGGTGGTGCCCTTGCCCTGTGAGGGGTTTGTCGCGGAGTAGTTGTCGGAGTAGATCGGGCTATTGACGTGGCGCATCCGCCCCACGAGGAAGACGTTTCCGGCCTTGACACTCGTGGTGTTGGAGGGCTGGAAACCCAGCGAGGTCTGCACATCGCCCGGCTCGCCTTGGTAGTAGGTGGGGCAGGGGCCCTCGTCCACCTGGCGTCCATAACCGACCGCCGCATACTGGCCGCTGCTGCCGTGAACATAGTCAGTCCAGTAGTAGTTACTTCCCGGCGAATAGCGGGTGCAGGCACGCAAGTACGCCCACTGCCACGGGTAGTAGTTCTGGCCGACTCCGTTCACCGTGTCGTACACAGGATTAACAGTGTCAATGGTGCGCACGTAGGCGATCTGCACCGAGGTGTCCCCCAGGGGAATGGTGAGGTCACTGGTGGAGGCATCCGCGGGAGGTGCCGTCCACGGGAGCGACACCATGGTCACCAGGACGACCGCAAGAGAACCGACCACTGCAAAGAATCTGCGCAGTAGTCCTTCACGCCCGCACTGCGGGCGACGTGATGACTGGGACATGCCGATGGATTCCGATCATGAGGGATGGGTGCGCGGGGAGCGCACGACAAATGTGACTGCCGAGGAATGTAGGTCATCCGACCTCTTCCTCAACACCTCAGAATCGGCTCACGGGGCAACAATCGCGCATCATTGCACGTCGCAGACACTTTCCCTTGGAATAACGCCAAACAGAGAGGGTTTCAGTTGTATATCGTTCATGACGAAGATGTCACGACAATAGAGGAAAGACAACAACAAACCCGCAAATATCTCAGAACTGAATCATACCCACCGGGAGTTCACCATCATCCGTTTCCCCCAAAGCCCCATTCAGTCCGTCGTCACTTTCCTGGACGCAGGAATCCCGTGGTCAGGAGATGACGGGTTGCTTCAACCATCTCCGCGCGCAGCGCGAGCGCATCAGCTGCGTTCAGCTCACTGAGGGCGGCGACCGCGGAGGCGACCTGCCCGACGCTCAGCTCGCCGTCGGCGACCCCGGCCAGGGCGGCCACCGCCGTGGAGGCCGGCAGAGTGCGCCCCAGTCCTCCGCCCTGACGCAGCAGGATGACCGTGGGCTCGGCGGCACCCGGAATGAGGTGACGCTCCTCGGTGACATCGGGGGCCAGGAGCGGGCACAGGTCGGCGACGGCCTCGTCGTCAAGACCGGCGAGGCGCTCGCGCACCTCCAGCACCTCGGCGACGTGGGGACCCAGGACCCCCTGTCCGGAGGTGGTCACCTCCTCCAGGAGGCGCCAGGGCTCGCGGGGGTGCCGGGGACGGTGGACGATGAGGTAGCCGAAGCCGACGCCCCGCACGTCACGGGCCTCGAAGTCGTCGATCCAGGCCTCCAGGGCGGCGTCGAAGGCCTGGGGGTCACGTTCGGGGGTCAGGCCGCCGTCGCGCAGCCACATGGTGGCGTACTCCACCGGGTCCTGGAGCTCGCGCTCAATGACCCAGGCGTCGAGCCCCTCGGGGAGCCAGGCGGCCACGGCGTCGCACCACGAGGCGGTGCCACGGTGCTCCCAGTTGCCGAGCATGACGGCGGTGGCGCCGGGCTCGAGGTGCTCACCGAGCCCGGCGACGAGCGCCGGCAGGATGGGGCCGCCGGCGTCGCGGTACTCCATGAGGGGCAGGCCGGCCTCGCGTACCGCCGGCGGGGTGAGGACGAAGGGCGGGTTGGAGGCGATGAGGTCGAAGCGGCGGCCGGCCACCGGCTCCAGGAGGGAGCCGTGCAGGAGCTCCAGGTGGCCGACACCCGAGGCGGTGTCGGGGGCTGAGTCGGAGCCGGAGGCGGCGTCGGCCTCTGAGTTGAGGCCGGAACTGGGGGCGATGTCGGAGCCGGCGCCTGGAGCACCGGTGACGCTCACGCCGGCCAGGGCCGCGTTGAAGGCGGTGAAGGCCAGGGCGCGCGCGGAGATGTCGGTGGCCACCACGTGCTCGGCGTGACGCAGCAGGTAGAGGGTCTGGATGCCGCAGCCGCAGCCCAGGTCCAGGGCGGTGCGCACGGGCATGCGCGGGGTCAGGCCCGCCAGGGTGAGGCCGGCGCCGCCGACGCCCAGGACGTGATCGGGGGCCAGGGCGCGGCCGGTGACGAGCTCACCCAGGTCGGAGGCCACCCACCAACGGACCTCACCGGCGTCGTCGACGGCCTCGTGGGGGCGCAGGTCGACCAAGGCACGGACGCGTCCGGCCCCGTCGGGCTCGCTGACCAGGCCGATGGCGCTGGCGCCCGCCGCTGTCGTGCGAGGCAGGGCGGCGTCGAGAGCGGTGGCGGGGACCGGCTCGCCGAGCATGAACAGGGCGGTCAGGACGGCCACGGGCGAGGGGGCGGCCCCGGCGGCCAGGGCGGCGCGCACGGCTCGCAGGGCGGGCAGGCGGATCTCGCGGCGCAGGGCGGCGTCGGCGGCCTCCCCCAGGAGGGCGGCCACTGCCTCCACGCCCCAGCCGGAGTCGGCCAGGTCGGCCCGCAGGCTCGCCGCCTGCTCGGGCGTGGCCGCCGGAGGCGGGACGGAGGACTCAGAGGCGGACCGGACGCTCGCGGGGCTCATGGAACCGACCGTAACGCGGAGCGCCGCTCATCTCCGGAGCCCCGCCGCACGGGAGGGCGCCGGGGAGCCCGGGGCTCCCCGCCGGCTCACAGGAGACGGGCGGCGAGCTCGGCGTACTGGCGGGTCCTGACCTCGACGTCGTCGATGTAGCTGATGAGCATGACCTCCTCGGTGCCGTGGTTCTCGGCGAAGGAGGACAGGGCCTGGGCGACCTCGTCGTAGGTGCCCACGATGATGGCGGTGTCGCGCTCGAGGTAGCGCTCAACCTCGGCGCGGTAGGCGGCGTCGAGGGTGGCCGGGTCGCGGAAGCGCATGGGGCGGCCGGTGCGCAGGCTGAATCGGGCGTCGGCGGCGACGAGTGCCTGCTCCCGGGCCTCCTCGCGGGTGGCGGCGGCGCTGACGCACAGGGCGGACAGGGTCTGACCCCCGTGGATGGAGCCGCGGCCGGCCCCCTCGGGGAGGTGGGCGCGGTAGTGATTCATGATCTCGACCTGCTGTCGGCCGGTGAAGAACTGGGCGTAGGCGTAGTTGAGGTCGTGGACGCCGGCCCAGGCGGCCGACTGGCCCGAGGAGCCCAGGAGCCAGACCTCCGGCATCTGGGCCGGGAGGGGACGGACCTCGACAGAGGCGTAGGGGTGGGTGGCGGGAAGCTCGTCGCGCAGGAGGGCGACCGTCTCCTCGATGAGGGCGTTGATGGCGTCGGGGTCGATGACGCGGCCCTGGTTGAGGGCTGCGGCCGCACGCATGTCCCCGCCGGGGGCGCGTCCCAGGCCCATGTCCACGCGGCCGGGGTGGAGGGTGGCCAGGGTGGCGAAGCGCTCGGCCATCTGGAGCGAGCCGTAATGCATGGCCATGACGCCGCCCGAGCCCACCCGGATGCGGTCGGTGGCGTCCAGGATGTGCATCATGAGCAGGTCGGGCGCCGAGGACAGGAAGGAGCCGGTGTTGTGGTGCTCGGCCAGCCAGAGGCGGTGGTAGCCCGACTCCTCCAGGCCGCGCCCCAGGCGGACGAGGTCCCCCAGGGTGCGGCGAACGTCTCCCCCCTCGAAGAGAGGAACCTGCTCAAGGACGCTGATCCGGCTGAGACGAGGACTCATGGCTTCTCCTGACCTGATTGCGCGGGGATGCGGCGACAGTGGGGCAACAGTGAGGCAACACCGAGGGGCGGCGAGTCATTCCAACCGAGCAGGCGGAGCAGCTGGAGCAGCCGGGCTCCAGCCGGGTCACCACGGCATGTCACTGCACCGCCACCAGATAAGGCACACCTTTTCAAAAATAGGAAATGATTTAGTTGCGCCTATGACGTTGGCGCCTTACGGTTGGACCGACGGAGCCGCCCCGCACCGGCCCCACCCGGGCCGGTGCAGGCCAGCACAGACCCGCACCAACTCGCACCGCGATTCGCATCATTCAGGAGGCACCCATGGCCGTTCTCACCATCGGAGACCAGTTCCCCGCCTACGAGCTCACCGCCGTCGTCCCCGGCAACCTCAAGGAGGTTGAGGCCAGCAAGCCCGAGGACTACTTCACCACCGTCTCCTCCCAGGTCCCCGCCGGCACCTGGCGCGTCGTCTTCTTCTGGCCCAAGGACTTCACCTTCGTGTGCCCCACCGAGATCGCCGCCTTCGGCGACCTCTACCAGGACTTCAAGGACCGCGACTGCGAGGTCGTGGGCGTCTCCGTGGACAACGAGTACACCCACTACGCCTGGCGCCGCAGCCACGACAAGCTCCAGGACCTGCCCTTCCCCATGGCCAGCGACCTGAACCGCGAGCTCACCGAGGCCCTGGGCATCAAGCGCGCCACCGGTGAGGCCGACCGCGCCACCTTCATCATCGACCCCCACAATGTCATCCAGTCGGTCTCCGTGACCGCCGACTCCGTGGGCCGCAACACCGAGGAGGTCCTGCGCCAGCTCGACGCCCTCCAGTCCGACGAGCTGTGCGCCTGCAACTGGCAGGCCGGCGCCGCCACCATCGACGCCCTGGGCCAGATGGGCTGACGGGCCACCGCCCCGTCCCCCGACCTCACCACCTGAACGACGACGAAACGAGAACCCATGAGCATTGACAACCTGCGCTCCGCCCTGCCCGAGTGGGCCAAGGACCTCTCCCTGAACCTGTCCACCCTGTCCCGCTCCTCCTCGCTGACCGAGCAGCAGCAGTGGGGCACCTTCGTGGCCGCGGCCGCCGCGACCCGCAACGAGTCCGTGCTGGTCCAGGTCATGGAGGACGCCCGCACCCACCTGTCCGAGGAGGCCATCAGCGCCGCCCTGGGCGCCGCCTCCATCATGGCGATGAACAACGTCGCCTACCGCACCCGCCACTTCCTGGGCTCGGCCTACGAGAACGAGCGCATGGGCCTGCGCATGAACATCATCGGCACCTCTGGTGGCGTGGAGAAGGTCGACTTCGAGCTGTGGAGCCTGGCCGTGTCCACCATCAACGGCTGCGAGAAGTGCGTGACCGCCCACGAGGCCACGGTGCGCGGCGAGGGCCTGAGCACCGAGCAGGTCTGGGAGGCCGTACGCATCGCCGCCACCCTGACCGGTGTGGCCCAGGCAGTCGGCGTCGTCGAGACCCTCGACTGACCCGATCACCAGGATCCGGACGGCGGCCGCCGGCTCCCCTCAGGGGGACCGGCGGCCGCCGTCTTGTCTGCGTATCTACGCCCCGTATCTGTGCTGTATCTGCGCCGTATCTGCGCCCTGTATCGACGCCTCGGTGCCGCTCAGCTGCGGGGGTCGGCGTCGATGGCGCCCTGGGTGTCGTTGAAGATCAGGTTGGAGATCTCCACCTGGACCGTCTCCACGTGAGGGACGTCGTGCAGCAGGAGCGGGTCATCGGCGGAGGTCTGCAGGGCCAGCGTGCCGCAGCCGAAGAAACGGTCGGTGACGTCCTTGTCCAGCTGGATGTCGGAGATCCGGGTCAGGGGCAGGTCATGGCCGACACGGCTGATGATGCCGGCGCGGGTGATGATGCGCTTGGTGGTGATGGTGTAGGTGTGCATGTACCACTGCAGCCATGGCAGGACCAGCAGGGGGACGCTCACGACCAGGATCACCACCCAGATCGCCACGATGCCCCAGGGCTGCCAGGTGGTGGGGGCCATGACCGAGGCGACGACGCCGACCACGAGCAGGAGGATTTCGACGACGAACCGCCACAGGAGGACCTTGATGTGGGTGTGCATGTGCCGCACCACGACCTCGTCGCGGCTCAGCAGCTTCTTCGACAGTGCCATGCCCCCATCGTGCCAGGCCGCCGGGGGTCGCGCACCCAAGAGGGCAGGAGTACCCGCTTGAGCGCGCCTCGGACGGCGTGCCTTCACCCACTGAGCATGCTCATGCCGACCGAGGCGACGACCGGCGCGATCCCCAGGATGACGAAGGCCGGCAGGTGGCAGGCGCCCAGCGGCAGGACCAGGCGCACCGCCAGGCGCTCGGCGGCCTCCTCGTCACGGGCGTGCCGCCCCGCGCGCAGGCTCGCCGCCGTCGCCGCCAGGAGGGCGGCCGGTGAGGCCCCGTCCTCCCAGCCGGGACGCAGGCAGGACTCCAGGCGGGAACGCCGCGCCCTCCACTGCTCGTCCTCGGGCGCCTGCCAGGCCTCCTCCCACGGGGCGCCCAGCAGCAGGGCCCGTCCCACGACGCCGGCGCCCTCCTCCTCCAGAGCCGCACCTAAGGCGGTGAGCACCCCGGGCACCGAGGCCCCGGCGCTCAGGGCGGCGGCGGCCAGGTCCAGGACCAGGGCCTCGTCAACGACCTCGCCCTCGGCGGTCGCGGCGCGGATGAGGCGCCTGGTCACCAGGTGCCCCACCACCATGAGCCCGATGCCCAGCGCCCCCACGGCGCTGCCAAGGCCGCCGTCGAGCAGGAGGGAGGCGGGGTCGGCGCCCACGAGCATCCCCAGCCCCAGGCCAACCACGGGCAGGCAGGCCAGGAGCCGGGCGGTGCTGCGGGGGCCGGCCAGGGCGGCCCGGCGGGAGGCCTCGGCTCGGCCGGACTCGGCCACCCCGCCGGCCACGGTCTGGAGGATGTCGGCCAGCGGCGCCCCCAGGGCGGTCGACAGGCGGCAGGAGGCGATGGCGCCCGGCACCCCTGCGGCGGTGGCCCGCCGCTGCCGGGCCCGCTGCCCCCTCGGGGGCGGGTGCCAGTGCAGGCGCCCATCGCTCCATCGGGGCAGCCACGAGTCGTGCTGGAGGTCCGCGAGCGCGTGCAGCGCGGGTGGGACGCCGTCGTCGTCGGGCTCGGTGCCCTCGGTGAGGCCGGCGCGCCCGCAGGCGCGTGTCCAGGCACGTTGCGGGGTCGCGCCGACGCGCAGGAGACTGGCGACCTCGGTGAGCAGCAGGCCGAGGTCCGGCTCGGGCGGTCCGGCTCGACGCGAACGCAGGGTGGTCAGTGCCTCCTGCGCTGCCGGCGTGCTCGTGCCGGTCGGCGAGGTGCCCGCGGTCCAGCCGCGTGGGAGCCCGCGGCGCGCCGGCAGCAGGAGCACGGCGGTGGCCAGGGCGACCAGGACCGCCGCGATCCAGGCGCCCGGCACCGGGCCTCCCGCCGTCCCACCCACCAGCCCGGCCAGGCGGGCTGCCGGGGGTGGGATCGCGGCCGTGCCCGTCACGCAGGCCATGCCCACCCAGCTGGCTGCGCCAGTCATACCGGCCTCCTCTCCCCCGGACCCGGCAGCTCGTCAAGGCCGGCGCGGGCGAAGGCCTGTGGGCCGATCCGATCCCGCAGCGCCGCCGCAGCCGGGCCGGGTCTGAGGCGGCCGTCGCCCGTCACGTGCAGGGCCTCCTCGCAGATGAGCACCGCTCCGGCCGGGCTCACCCCGCGCCGCAGCACGCCGATGGAGGCGACGTACCGGCGTGCCCCGGTGGTGCCGGCCTGCCGGCGCAGGTGGACGACGGCATCGAGGGCGCTGGCCGCCTGGGCGGCGACGGCCGCCTCGTCGAGTCCCGCGAGGGCCCCCAGGGCGGTCAGGCGGGCGGGGACGTCGGCGGGCGAGTTGGCGTGGAGGGTGGCCCAGCCGCCCTCGTGGCCGGTGTTGAGGGCGGTGAGGACGTCGCGCACCTCGGGGCCGCGACACTCGCCCAGGACGATCCTGTCGGGCCGCATGCGCAGGGCGGTGCGCACCAGGGAGGTCATGGAGACCGCCCCAACTCCCTGGACGTTGGCACCGCGCTCCTGGAGGTGGACGACGTGAGGGTGGTCGGGGCGCAGCTCGCTGGCCTCCTCGATGCACACGATGCGCTCGGTGGCGGGGACGAGTGAGAGCAGGGCGGCCAGGAGGGTGGTCTTGCCGGTACCGGTGGCGCCGGTGACCAGGCAGCTGGCGCGGCCGGTCACGAGGGCGGCCAGGACCTCGTCCATGCCGGGGGCGATCGTGCCGGCGGCGGTGAGCTCGTCCAGGGTGAAACCACGGCGGCGCTTGGTGCGCAGGCTGATGAGGGTCCCGTCGGCGCTCAAGGGCGGCAGGACCGCGTTGAGGCGGGTGCCGTCGGGCAGGGTGGCGTCGACGACGGGGCAGGCGTCGTCGAGGCGCTTGTGGGCGGAGGCGGCCATGCGCACGGCCAGGGCCCGCACCTCGGGCTCGTCCATGGCGGCGGCGGGGACCGCTTCGAGGCCGCGCCCCCGGTCGATCCAGGTGCGCCCGCCGCCGACGAGGACGTCGGTGACGCCCTCGGTGACGATGAGGGGCTGGAGGATCGGCCCGGCGCCGTCGACGTCGGCGCGCACCCTCTGGCCCAGGCGCGCCATCCCCACCTGTCCGGTGGCGGGGGCGGCGGCGTCGTTGAGGGCGTCCTCCAGGCCCACGCCGCGGGCCAGGGCGCTGCGGACGCGGGCGAGCTCGGGGCCGTCTGCCCCGCCCCCGCCGGAGGCACCCGGCTGACCGGGACTCATCGGGACCATGACCGCCTCCTGGACTGATCGCCTGACTGATTCACTGACTGGCTCGTTGGCCGGCTCGCCGACTGATTCGCCAGCTGGTTCGTTGTGCGGGTCTCCGATGCTGCGGCG
>ERZ772932.306-NODE-306-length-28444-cov-4.830674_pt1 | contig 28444 bp, 31 predicted proteins | sample MGYA00511684_ERZ772932 | MGnify/ENA primary metagenome ERZ772932 (study PRJEB29015, sample SAMEA2738078) | human oral metagenome | biome: human oral; feature: human-associated habitat; material: saliva | place: China | collected 2210 ...
CTTCACGATCTTCTACCCTAAGCTTTGATTGTCTGAGACGAATAAAAAACTCAGGGTCTACCTTTGTCATCTCTCCATCAAACAGAGATTGGAGCAAATCAAGTCTCTGTCTGCGACGATCATAACGACGACGCTGCCCTCTTTTTAGACGAGTCTCTGCTGCTGTATTTGCGCTTGGAAATATTCTGCTTCCCCATGTTGGACGATTCTTAAAATGACAAAGATTACCATTCTCGTCAGTTACCGCCCAACCGACGGAACCGGTACCAATATCCAGTCCAACGTTATATGAAGGAATATTTCTAAGATTCATACTTGCGCTCCATTAAAAAGTGTTTTACTATCCAATTGTCTTGATTACCAGTCAGGACGTCACTGCGAGTCAAAATAACGGCAATTGCCTTAAATGCCTTCGGGCGTCATGTAGATGACAATTTTGACTTCACAAAGCCCCTTTATAAGGGGCTTTTTTCTTGACTAGTAGTCAAAAATATTTTAACTTTCGGCAGAAGTTAGAAGTATTTCTTCAATAACAAATCTGTAAACGGTAATATTTTTATCGTAAACGTTAAGATAATCGTTCACAGAAGCTTAAAGTTGAAGATATCTATACTTGCTGTTATTGCTAAATGGAATACCAGCTATCAAATGGTTTCTTATGGTAGACATGTGCTATATTGAAGCAAAAGCGCCCCGGTTATCACCAATTGGTGATAGCTGCGGCGCTTTTTATTACGCGCGAGTGTAAGTGAATCCGCGCCATCAAAAAAACGAGACCGATTCCCGACAAGCAACTGCCCGGGCGTATCTCGTTTTTAGTAAGTCTATGTAATCGTGAGTGCTTAGTCAAACCAGATCTTTATAACGTCACCGTCTGCGGAAGTAATATCCACAAGTGTGCCACTCTCGCCAGTCTTTGCAGCATCCATAAGCGCATCAAGATTGATGTTAGAGAGCTGCTCCTGAGTCTCCTGATTAAGATAGCTTCCGCTGACCTGAATTCCTGAATTCAAGACGAACTTTGCCAGACCCAGAGGCACGCACATATCAATAACGTCGCCATCGTCGGAGACTACATACACGTGCAAACCGTGCTTTGCAGAACCGTTGCCAAGGCGGACGCCCTTCTTCTTGCTACCGTCAGCCTCGTCGTTCTTCTCGACTTTGATCATGCTCTTACCAAAAAGCTTGCCAAAGCTGAAGCCTGAAGACTGAGTAGCAATACCCTGGTTGTCCTGCTCTACAGGCTCTTCTACGATCTCTGCAGGCTCGTCAGCTGCAACAGAAACAACCTCAGTAGCACGTTCCCTAACAGCAGTACTCTCTTGGGCAGCAACACTCTCCTGAGCAGAAGCACTCTCCTGAGCGGAAGCGCTTGCGCCACTCAAAAGCTCGTCAACGGACACGCCAAGGAAGCGCGCAAGATCTGGCAACAGCGAGATATCCGGGTAGTTAATGTCGTTCTCCCACTTGCTCACCGCCTGCGGGCTCACGTTCAGCTCCTTTGCCAGACGCTCCTGCGTTGCAGTTCTAGCCAAACGAAGACGTGCAATACGACGACCAAGGGTCTCAGATGAAGTAGTCATAGTTGCTCCTTTTTCTCAACTCATTATTACTGAAATAGCTTGCGGGCCGCTGATTTCACTATGAGTCGTAACAATACGTTCAACAAGAACGCATCAGTTGAGTTAGGTATCGTAACGGTTTCCAACTACTCAACAGCAGGTTGAGTTCGCAGGTAAACTATGCTTTTTGACCGAAATTTACTTGCCCTAAAAGTATTCTCCAACTACCATTTAATCAAGAAACTTTTGATGTCCTAGAAAGGTCTGTCTATGGCTGGCGAGAAGAACTGGGTGTTCTGGACCAGTGGCGCACATATTGTTTCTGGTTTTGAGCAATACGCTACAGACGGTTTTGTTGGTGTTGACGCAGATGGTGTCGTGTACCTCTTTGATAACAATCAAAATGTCTTTGCTTCTGCCCACGCTTCAGATATTGAGGGAACAATCGGCGGCTGGAGAGGCACCTGGCTTACCATTGACGATAAAAGATATGCTCTGGAGTTTGTACCTCTGGCAGATAAGATTGCTCCTCGTCTGATTTTTGGAGCCATAAGCAATGTCTTTATGCAGGAGCTCCATCATGGAGATCAGGAGAAGGTTCCTCGAGAGCTCCTTGAAGACTTCAAGATTGCATTCGAGAACGCCAAGTATAGGCACTAAACAAACTAATTTTTTGAATTATTCATATCCTTGCGAATAAGCTCTTTGATGTAGCTTGAACGGTTCTCTTTACCTTCCAAGAACTCTATTAAATCGCTATCGCTTGGATATAGATTAAACATAATTGCCTTTACGTTATTCTTTCGATATTTAGCGCTGGCCCTTTTTTGTGCTTCACTAGTAGCCATAATAGATGCCTTTCTTACTAAAATAATGTACTGCGTCTATAGTAACCTTGAATCTCAACAGTGTTATCAAAACTTGTATCATCTTTAATTTTAAATTCGCAATAATCATAAGATTAATTTCTTTATTTATTCCTCATTCAACTGTAAATACGATCAGCGCTTTAAAAATGACACTGATATTTTAATTAGATTGTTTTTTAAAATTCAAATAACTTTAGTATTCTACTTTGATTACCGTACGATCTCCCAGGTAGTAAAATTGCAAATCGTGCTTCTATCCTGTTCACTCAGTCTTGATTACCGTACGATCTCCCAGGTAGTAAAATTAGCTTGCAAGAATCTTCTGGATACCGCCAGTCTTGATTACCGTACGATCTCCCAGGTAGTAAAATGCCTGCAAGCAGCTTGGTCAACAGTATCTGGTCTTGATTACCGTACGATCTCCCAGGTAGTAAAATCCTTTGTGTGCTTGGTTGAGTAGCGACCGCGTCTTGATTACCATATGATCTCCCAGGTAGTAAAATCGTTGAAGTAGTACCAAGAACCGTTGATGAGTCTTGATTACCGTACGATCTCCCAGGTAGTAAAATCAAACCGCGAACTGCAAGCACCGTGTTTGTGTCTTGGTTACCGTACGATCTCCCAGGTAGTAAAATATGTGTTAAACGTCCTTGCGCTCGTGATTTGTCTTGATTACCGTACGATCTCCCGGGTAGTAAAATATTTTTTACGTGGCGCACAAGAGAATACAAGTCTTGATTACCGTACGATCTCCCAGGTAGTAAAATTCTCTTGTTGTGGGTTTCAATGAAAGCTTTGTCTTGATTACCGTACGATCTCCCAGGTAGTAAAATTGTGTTTGTGCGTCGGTCATGCCGACAGTAGTCTTGATTACCGTACGATCTCCCAGGTAGTAAAATTAATCTCAGCGGTATACTCTACCCCGTTATGTCTTGATTACCATACAATCTCCCAGGTAGTAAAATACTGGTCGCCTTGGAAGTCAACGCTGGACAGTCTTGATTACCGTACGATCTCCCAGGTAGTAAAATTTAAGCCACGCAAATTTTGAAGTCGAGTAAGTCTTGATTACCGTACGATCTCCCAGGTAGTAAAATCATCTATGTAAGGTTGTAGCTGAATGGTAGGTCTTGATTACCGTACGATCTCCCAGGTAGTAAAATGTTTTTTGCGTGGCGCACAAGAGAATAAAAGTCTTGATTACCGTACGATCTCCCAGGTAGTAAAATCGGGCTATGCTGTCAAATAGTGAATTGATTGTCTTGATTACCGTACGATCTCCCAGGTAGTAAAATACCAAGCCCTTGTTTTCCTTGTTTATCAGGGAATTCAGGGGCTTGGTATTTTTGAAAACTATACAAACTTCTCCAAAAAATTCACGATAGTTGATATAATTTATAAAAACTAGCCCGGGTTATCCCGGGCTTCGTTTGCGGCTCAAGCATAAAAATGCTTGGCCTTGTCTAGATCCGTACGATCTCCCAGAAAGTATGAATCAAAACATATGCATATTGTATCAGAAAGCTTCTTATTAAGAGGTGAATCGTGCAATACTCAATAGCAATTCGGTCAGCGGCATATTTATCCTGTAAGCATTCTCAGCTTCAAATCGATAAACATGAAGAAGGAATTATCTCTATCCCTATAGAAGATATAGGGATGATTACCATTGATCATTCTGCAGTTGTCATTACAGAAAGACTAATAACAGAAATTTGCAAAAATAAAGCGAGTATCTTATGTTGTGGAACCAATCATATTCCAGAGGTGATTATTCTTCCCCTCGTAGGCAATTGTCGACAGAACGAGTTAATTAGCCTTCAATTTAGCGTGAAAAAACCTTTACAAAAGCAACAATGAAAATCAATTGTATCTGCCAAAATCTATAATCAGTCCCTCTGTTTAGAATATTTGAATCTCCCATTTTATTCAGTTCGCAAACTAGTTGATAAGATACAGTCCGATGATGCGACTAATCGAGAAGCTGTGGCAGCTCAAATCTACTTCAAAATTTTAATTACGGATGGATCACGACGAGATAGTAAATGGACTCCTTCTCTAGACTATGGTTATTCGATTATTAGATCTGCAATTATTCAATCATTGATAGCCCATGGATTAATGCCTTCAAAAGGGATTCACCACAATAGCATTGAAAATGCATTTAATTTAGCGGACGATCTTATCGAACCATTTAGACCAGTTGTAGATTTTTATATTGATTGCATCGTACAAATTAAATGTAGAGTTATCACATGAGGTCAAAGTGGCTTTATCTAAAGTTTTAGAACTTTATGTTTTTCAAAACGAAAGAAAAATTTCCGTAAGACAGTCAATAGACGAGTTAATTGAATCCTTAATTAAGAGCATGAAAAAAGAGGATTCTTCCATACTTTCATGCCCTTCTCTTTTACCCATTGAATTGATCACTTTTGAATAAGGAGAAAAATGAGAGTCATGAGATTACTAATTATGTTTGACCTACCGACCAGAATCCAATCTGATAAAAAGGCTTATCAAGCATTTCACAAGTTCTTAGTCAACTCCGGCTGGGTAATGGAGCAATTAAGTGTCTATAGTAGGACAACTTTAGGTACTGAAAATACGAATAGTCACCTTTTAAGAGTGAATAAACATCTTCCTCCCAAAGGATGCGTAACTGTTCTTGAACTTACTGAAAAACAATACACAGGAAGGAAGATTCTTTGTCAATTCATCGAAAAAGAGGTGGGTTGTCTTACAATCCAGCTCAACTCTCGCTAGAATTTTGATTCTTTAAAAAATTGAACCATATCATTCCAAGCGCGTCTTCATAAACCAATTCTATCTTTGTACTTTTATCCCATTTTCTAGTTATCATCAATTCTGGATCGCTATTTTTAGAATCATAAAACACAGGTGTTAGTTTGAGTGTTTTTTTAGCAATATCGACTGAATTGACTCTAAAAAATGAAGAGTCTACTTTAATAACATCTTGTCTATGAACTATCAGAGGTTTGTTTTTTGACAAGACATCATCAGGAACTGGTTTCCATTCATCATTGGTTGCATTATAAGTGGCGATATATTTTGGAATATATGTACCATCTTTTATGGACTGTAAATCGGCAAAATAAACCGGCTCGATTAGCCATTCTCCTTTACCTTCTCGAGCATTTACATCAAGCCAAAGTCTAATATAGGCAACATCTCCAACAATTTTTACATGCTTGCCATCTTTTTCATTATCAAAGAAACGAATATTTCCTGATGTTTTCTCTTTTCCTTCTTTTCCTATCAAAATATGTTTATTTGTCTTCCCCGCATATCGATAACGTCTATCTTCAAACAACAAGCCATTCTTTTTATTGGGACGGTACATTGTAGGAATTACCCATTCCCTTGCTTCTCGCACCTGATCTGCGAAACCTTCCCAAGGCTCTGCAATAGTAGAATTCTTTGTTTCATTTAATCTAGAGTATGAAGATGCAAACTCTTTAACCATAGATGCACTACAGGCTGCAATCACTGCAGCATCAATAGCATGATGTCTTTTATCGTTTCTATCTTTAATGCCATTCTCACCGAAATTTAAGCCCCATTCTTTTCTCAATTTTGACGTAATTCTTCCATTCGTTGCATAGACATGTTGTTTTTGGCCATATCGCGATGGGAAATCTAAAGTATCAGAAAGCCACGCAACAATAGCTTTACTCATATACTGAGTATCTGAAAGATTACGATTCATAAATTGAACTTCTTTTTTATCGAAGTCTTCTTCTAACAATCTCCATTTCTTGCTATCTGAAATTGACAAGTCAGTAGATACTCGGATAGCAAACTCTTCCCATGAAGGATGGTGCCCATGACCTGAAGTCATCCACTCATATGGCGTTCTGTTGCCTTTATCTTGATTAGATTTGGCTAAAACCAATACCTTATTTGCAATAGAATCATCAGCGCTTCTTGAATAAGGTAATATATGGTCAATTTGACAATAGCTGTCATCTTTAAGGTATGTAAAATCGTCAGCATACAAAGACGGTTTTAGGCTCTCCCCTGTATATACGTCTAAACCTTTTTGTTCTTCATATAATTTTTTCTTTAGAATCTGTTTTTTTGTTACACAAGAAGAATCAATTTCAAGAGCTTTAGAAATTTCTTTTCTAATCCTTTCATTTTCTTTCCTATTTTTGTTTTGTTCTTTCGCAATTTTTTCTCTTTGCTTAGGAGATTTTGTTAACTCCTTAGCTAATTCAACTCTAATAATGTCCGGCATTCCAAATTGTTTAATTCCGGATTTTATCATTTTTCTGGCCTGAGAAAGAGATCTTAAAACGACAGGATTAGTACACTGAGGGTCATAATCAGAATATGGAGGAAGAAGTCTTTGTTTAATTCCTTTGTCCCTTAATCTAAAATCTTGAAGTCCCGATTGTTTTTCAGCTTCATCAAGTGTGAAAGCCTCTCCCTCTATAAATTGATCGTATAGCATCTCAAGCGCTTCAATGGATCTTGAGCCGTATCCTTTAAAAATTTTTGAATTATAAGGTAAAGATTCTATTAAAGTAAGCTCTTCCTCAGAGATTTCTAAGTTTTCTTTATCTTGATACATTAAAATTCTTGATTCAAGACTTTCAAGAGATGTCGCGTAAGTCAGGGACTCTGAAATCGCATTAGCAAATTTAAAGTCTTTCTTCATTCTATTTAACAGTTGAAGTCCAGGATCAGATGCAGAAAACACTCTACAGTAGATATTCCAGGCCTTTGGAACAAACACTGGGTTATTCTCTAAATCTGATTTGATTCCTTTAAACTCAATCAAATTTTCGTTATCTATTAATTTGCGCAAAGTTTTATATGTTATGGATTTTACCCTGCTACCTTGATGAATGCTAAACATCTCATTAATAACCGCATCTCTAACTTCCTTAGTTAGATTTTGCTCTGACTTATAGTCAAATTTCAAACGTATATTTCCAAGCTTTTCATAGGCTTTAACGACTTCAGAAATTAAATCAGCATTTGCCGCCCTTTTTTGAGGTTCGTCACTATATTGATCAAAGTAAACACAGTAACCCACCTTTTGATAGGTCAACTTATCAAAAGCCATAGTATCTTTAAGCCAATTAAGTTGTCTTAAATAGGCCTCTCTAAATTCTTCTGAAGTATATGTATTTCCGAGTCTCTGCTGATGCTTAAATAACTCGTTAATCTCATCAACAACCATTGGATGAGACACGCAATGCCTGTATTCGCCATTTTTATTTCTATAGCTGCGAGTTGTTGCATAACTCTCTTTAAAGAGGTACTCACCAAAAGTTCTATAGCCCGATTTCTTTAGTGCCTTTCTATTATCTGAAATAGCAGAAAGAACTTTTCCTGCTTCGTCAGATTCAGAAGAATCTTCAACTGAAGCTTCTTCATTACTTAGAGCCTCTTCTCCTCGATTAATGTATCCGCGCTGGCTGCAGAACCAATAAAGAACCCGAGCCCACTCTCTATTAGTAAGCTTTCGATCAAGCCCCTGACTTCTTAATATAATAATCGGTAAGTCGACCCCGCCGTTACCGTTCTTTTTTGTTTCAAACCATCTGCTATCACATTCTTGACCAATAATCCCGAATTGCTTTAGCACCTTTATAATGTGCTTTTTTCTTGTTGACTTCCTATCAAGCTGTCGTCTAATAGACCGTGCTTCTCGTCTAACTTTGGCAAGTGATTTGCCAGCTCTATCCTCTGGAGCCTTAAAAGGCCTACTTGAAAGAAAAGTGATATCTTTATTCTCGTAATCGATACGCGCTAGACCATTTCCAGATTTTCCTAAATCAACTCCAAAAACAAGTCCACGATCAGATTTTGACATGGCAGCTCCTTGATTAAAATTAAACGAGTTGATGTAATTTTATATCTGCTTAAAATTCTGAAAGATAGATTTATCCCACTATTCCATAAACGGTAATTCTTCTATTGAATATAAATATTAGGTTAATAAAAAGACCCAAGTTTTACCCTGGGTCTTATAAATGCTTTAACTAATTTACTTAGGTTCTTAGGTTCTTATTTACTTAGGCACTTCTTAATTTCTTGCTTAAAAACAATGAAACGAGTAAAAAACGCAGCGGCTACAGGAATGACCAATAGTGGCGCGACCACAAGAATACCCGCAACAGCCACTCCCTGGGCCGTAACTCTTCTACCAGGTCTTGATAGCATGCTGTTCAAAGTATCAGTCATAGTAAATACAAACGAACCATCAGTAAGCACATACGCAAGTATCAACTCAAGCGAAAATAGAACAACAAAAACAAGTGCCATGGTATTTCCGGTCTTTTTGCAAATAGCAAGTCTCTGGTCAAATGAAAGATCATTTGCCTCAGGGACCTTCTCAAACCATTTAACTGCTCGTTGTTCTGGCGTCATTATGCGGTCTCAATCTCGTTGAGCTCTGCATCAACCAGCGTTGCTCCAAGGGTGTTCTTAAAGTGCGAAAGCGCAAACTGATGATTTTCTGGCGTCAGCGATGCAACTGCTGGCTCAACAACCTCAATGTGATAACCCAGGTTGTAAGCATCAACCGCTGTGTGAAGCACGCAGATATCGGTAAGAACGCCAGTCAGGATAACTGTGTTAATACCGCGCTCCCTCAGACGAATATCAAGATCAGTTCCCGAGAAGGACGAGTAGTGACGCTTGTCCATCCAGAACACATGGCTATCGTTTTTGTGCTGCTGATAGAAATCATTCAGAGGACCAAACAGGTCTCTACCACTTGTGCCGATAATGTTGTGAGGTGGGAAAAGCTTAGTCTCTGGATGGAAGTTATCATCTGGGTCGTGAGCATCAATAGCAAAGAAAATATAATCGCCACGATCAAAAGCGCATTTTGTAGCCTCATAAATAGCATCTGAAATAGCCTGAGCTGGCTTACCTGCTGTGAGCTTTCCGTCATCTGCTACAAAATCGTAGGTGTAGTCAATCGAAATCAAAGCCTTCTGCATGATAGATCACGCTTCTTTCTTAAGCTCTACAAGAGCGGTCAGTAAAAGAATAGACGCCACCATTGTACAGGTGACGTCTACATATTCCACGCTTAACACGTAAATGTTTTATGTGTACGTACTTGGCACATTGCGGCAGTCCACCTACTTCTTCTGAGAAATAATCAGGTCGACGTTTTCTGTCTTAGTGTCTTCCATACTCTTACCGCCTTTGATGTGGTAGTACTCAACAACTGCATTTACCTCAGTCTGATCAGCAAGAGGTTTTTTCTGATAAGAATCGTTAATAACAAATGCAAAGACCCTCTCGCCACTCTCAAGATAGTTGGAATCGTTAGCCCATACGGAATTCTCAGAATTATCTAACTTAAAGGTGCAATTAACCCAGTTTTCAGATCTATTGATAATCTCAAAGACGTAGCCTTCAGAGTAACCATCTGGGGATTTAGCAATACCAACATACCTGACATAAAGATCGTCATTATCGATAAGTACCTTGTCAACCTCAGTCTTCAGCTTAAAGCGCATCTTGTATTCGCCCTTAGTAGAAGAGAAGTTATATGCAATGGTACCCTTGTCTGCCATTGCATCAAAAGGCTTGTACTTAAAGCTGGAATAATCACCAGATGTTTTAGTAACTTGCTTCAATACTGCCTTGGAACCGTCAGAGCCCTCAACGGTCATCTGACCCGAGGAATCAACAGTTGCTGTATAGCTTCCAGCATTGCCTGCAAGGGTGATAGTGAGCTTTCCATTAGCATCAACAGACCAGGTAAAAGGCTTCTGAGCGCCAAAACGGATAAAATTGCCCGTGCCGTCGTCAGCAAAGTCATAACCATAAATTGACTTCATGGATTCTACTGCCGTTGGGTAAACACTCTCGGGGATATCTCCCTGGCTAGGATCACTAATAGACTTTGCTTCCCAAACGCCCACAAACGGAGCACGTGCAGCCTTCTTCTCTTCTGCTTCCTTCTGAGCTGCAATCTCTTCAGGAGATGGTCCGCCGATGTTAGGAGTGCAAGCCGTAAACACAATGCTGGTAGAAAGCACAAGTGTAAGTACAAGCATAAAAAGTAGTCTACGCTGTTTCAAGAAAGTCCCTCCAACACCAAAGCTCTCTAGATTGACAATGTCTTTTCTTGGCGACACTTTTTTGACGAAGTTCATTCTGCTCAATCTAGGTATCGTCTGAGTACATTACTTATTCTGCGAAATCGTCAAATCAAACTGCTCGGTCTTCTCGTCTTCAAGACTGGTTCCATCTGCAACATGGGAATACTTAAAAGTTCCCTTAGATTCAGAAAGCTTAGCCAGAGGTACATCTGCTTTGGAGGTATCGACTACAAACTCATAGAATCTCTCACCAGGCTCAAGAACATTAAGAGCTGTTCCAAACACAGTGGAATCCGAATTATCCAGCCTAAAGTCATATGAGGCCGTCTTATCGGACTTGTTGATTACCTCAAAAACATAACCTTCGGTTTGACCGCTTGGTGTTGTGGCGATTCCAACATATCTGACGTACATGTCGTCATTATCAACAACAACCCTGTTGACCTCGGTAACTACCTTAAAATTCATGTAGAAGTCATCATGGGAGGAATAATTTCCTCCAATAGTTCCCTTACCCGTAAGCGCATCAAATGGAGCATATTTAAGAGAAGAGTAATCACCTGAGGTTTTAGTTACTTGGGTAAGCACTGCCTTGGAACCGTCAGAGCCCTCAATGGTCATCTGGCCTGAGGAATCAACGGTTGCTGTATAGCTTCCGGCGTTGCCAGCAAGGGTGATGGTAATCTTGCCATCGGCATCAGCGGTCCAGGTAAAGGGCTTCTGAGCACCAAAACGGATGAATAGTCCAGTGCCGTCGTCGGAAAAGTCATAGCCGTAAATGGCCTGGAATGTGTCTCTTGCTGTTGGATAGACACTCTCGGGAATCTCGCCCTTCTTTGGATCACTAATAGACTTTGCTTCCCAAACGCCCACAAACGGAGCACGTGCAGCTTTCTTCTCTTCTGCTTCCTTCTGAGCGGCAATTTCTTCAGCCGAAGGCCCACCAATGTTAGGAGTGCAAGCTGTAAACATAACACCAGCAGAGAGCGCCAAGATGAGCGCAACAACTGGCAGTATTTTATGTTTTTTCATCAAGTGTCCTTTCAATGGTAGTGAGCACGCTGAAGATATGCGTTCTTTTGCTACTCAGACTTAGGAGGGATATTTAGATCAAGTTCTAATCTCTGCCTTTGCTGAGTAAGTACGCTAGTTATTGGGTCATTGTAAATAGTATCAACCGTAGCTTTTGGATTAGAAAGTGCCACAAGAGATCCTGGTGTTTGCGAGACATTAGGAACGAACAAATAGAACTTCTCACCAGGTTGTAAGGAGGCTTGACCAAAGGCTTTCAGAGGACCATGTAGATCTCCAAGAGAGAACTCTCCGTAAAATGACTCAGGACACTTATTGATAATCTCAAATACGTAACCTTCTTGAGAGCTTCCCGGTACCTGAGCGATAGCGTACAGATTCATATACAGCTTATCTGTATCGATAAGAACTTTATTGACCTCTCGAGTTATTTCAAAATTCTTAAACTTGAGATCGTTATACCTAATCATGGTTGGTACGGTACCTTTATTGGTAAGTTGATCAAATGGCTGATAGGTAGCACTTGCATAGTCTCCAGCAGTAGTTGAAATCTGCTTAAGCTCGGCGTCAGTCTCATCGTAGCCAGTGCCCTTGAGCCTTAACCTGCCAGTCTCAGCGTCAATCTCTCCCGTAAAAGATCCCGCAGTACCCTCAAGGGTAACTGTAATCTTTCCTTCTGCATCAACAGTCCAGGTAAAAGGCTTCATTATGCCAAAGCGAGTAAACAAGCCAGTTCCATCCTCAGCAAAGCTGAAAGCATAAATTGCATGGAACTGTTCTTTATAATCGTCGTAGGCTGCTCCCTCCCTCAGGTTTCCTAGTCCGGGTTCAAAGATGTCATAAGCTTCCCAAACACCTACGATCTGACCAGCAGACTTTTTGTTTCCTGCGGGACTGTTATCCCCTGATGAGCATGCACTAAGCACTGCACTTACGGAAAGCACCAGTGCGAGCAGACATCCTAACAGCATTTGACGCTTTTTCATTAAACTTCCTTCCATACGTGCAGCGATATAAAACTAACTCTTAACTGTTACTTGCTCTGCCCAGTAGGCAAATCAAATGTCACGGTTTTCTCGTCATTATGAAGGGCGCCATTGCTAGAGTGGTCATACTCAAGAGTGCCTTTTACATCTGTGACTTCAGAAAGTGACTTATCTCTACGTTGGTTATTAAGAACATACTCATAGACTCTCTCACCTGGCTCTAACACGTTAAATCCATAAGCCCAATAGCCATCGGTTGGATCTTGAATAGTAAATTGATAGCCGGTTGTATAAGGAGTTCTATTAATAACCTCAAAGACATAGCCTTCAAAACCCTTAAGGTCTTTAAGGGAAGCGATGCCAATAAGCCTTACATAGAGCTCATCGGTATCAACAATGACCTGATCAAGCTCAGTGGTGATAGTAAAGCGTAGTTTAGTTTCATGCGATGACTTGTTTTTAGAAATGTTGCCCGTTCCTGTTAATGGATTAAAGGGCTCATACCTAATATGAGAATAATCACCTGAGGTCTTGCTTACCTGAGTAAGGATAGCTTTAGAACCATCAGAGCCCTCAACGGTCATCTGACCTGAGGAATCAACGCTTGCTGTATAGCTTCCGGCATTACCTGCAAGGGTGATAGTAAGCTTTCCATCGGCATCAACAGACCAGGTAAAGGGCTTCTGAGCGCCGAAGCGAACAAACAAACCAGTACCATCGTCAGAGAAGTCATAACCATAAATTGCTAGATAAACATCTCTAACATCTTTGTACATGTCTTCAGTGACTGTGCCATTTTTTTGATCCTCAATTGACTTGGCTTCCCAAATACCTACAAAGGGAGCAAGAGCAGCTTTCTTCTCTTCTGCTTCCTTCTGAGCGGCAATCTCTTCAGGTGATGGTAAACCAAAAATATTAGGACTACACGCAGTAAATACAACACCTGATGAAAGCGCAAGTACCAATGCACAAGTCAGTGCTAGTTGACGTCTTTTCATTAAGCATCCTTTCAGTGGGAGCAGTGCCAAATTAAAAAATTTAAGCCTCTACTATCCAATATGTTACAATAAATCTCTCAAATAGGATAATTTTTTATATCCTGAATAGTTCTACCAGCTAAAAGGAGGACGCTTTATGTCACTTCCAACTCCACCAGAAGCACCACAAAAACTCGCTCAAAAACAAGAAACTCCAGGCAACGTTTATCTCTACGATAAAAACGACACCTCTCCTATTTCTCTTGCCTACGATGTGATTGATTTTGGTAAACCTCAGGGAGCTGCTAGCCCTCTTGTTGGTTGGGCAGCCGGTGCGTTTTTTGCTGTTGGCGGCCTCTGGAATTTCTTTAATTTAAATGGTGAGGGCACCATTTTTGCAGGAATTCTTTTGTGCGCCATTGGTGGCTTACTTATTGCAGCTGGTTTCTTTATGAATGGCTATAGCATTATTGCCAATGCAAATGGATTCAGGTCTGGAACAGCCAATAGCGGAGAAGTTACCGAATGGCCTGTTGATCGTGGTTACTTTACTGTTAAAGTCCGCGTTGGCGCTAACAAGACAGCTCGCATGGCCATGAACAGCGCAACTTTAACTATTACTAGACCAGATAACCTTCCTCTTTCTGTTCAGCAAGTTACCTTCACTGGTTCTAACACCGCTGAACTGAGGCAGCGCTGTGAAGTACAGGCTGACCGCATCTGGAACTGGGCTGTTGCAAAGGGATATATTTTTTAGCGTGTCCTAAAAGCTCGTTTAACCGCGAGCCACAAATTGCTAAAAAGGAACACCTCTAGAAAATCTTATTTCTAGAGGTGTATTTATTACTTATTAGCTCTTGCAGTTTATTACTTCATTTTCTTGCGGAGACCAAGCGCAACAAGAGTAGTGCCAGCTGCTGCGATAACACCTGCTACAGAGCTTGCGTCACCTGTATTAGGCAGAACGCTCTTCTCGCGCCTTGGTGCAGGAGTTTGGGTTGCATCAGAGGCAGGCACAACTGGGGTGGGCTCTGGCTCTGGCTGAGGCTCAGGTTCTGGTTCTGGCTCAGGATTTGGTGCCCAAAGAGGAGCAAAAAAGTAATAGTAAGTTGTAGTGTCGTCACGCAGGTCATCAGTAACGGACCACGTGGTAATATCAGCAAAATTCACGTGAACAATTCCATTAGCATCAACGGTGTAAGGCATTGACTGGTCAGGAGTTGCGTTATCCCTTTGATTACTGAGAAGTATTTCTGACGAATATCCTACCAGCGTGTAACCATCTCGCTGAATATTTCCATCAAAAGTAAAACTCTTATGATCGTCTGAAATCGTCGCAGGGATATAGGCATTTCCGTTGTATTGAGTGCCGTATGCGCCGACAACAAGATTAATCCTAATATTCCAACCAACTTCAGGATCATAATAACGAACAATAGTTGCACCATTGTCATCTGTTGAGGTGGTGCTGGCAGCAGCCTCAGTTGAAGTGGTTGTCTCAGTTGTCGCAGTCGTCTCAGCTGCGGTGGCTGCTTCAGTTGTAGCGGACGACTCGGTCGAGACGGTTGTCTCAACTGTGACGGTTGCCTCAGCTGCATCGTTAGTTGCAGTCGTTGCAGTAGTTGCGGTTGCTTCTGTCACCTCAGTACCCTCTGCAAGCGCAAGAGAAGAAAATATTGGCGAGAAGACCAATGCTCCTACAAGAACACCAGAAAGAATAAGGAGCTTTGTGCTGTTGTGAAAATACTTAGGCATAAGGATTTATTTCTACTAGGAGAGACTATTTACTGCTGCATTTTCCTGCGGAGGCCAAGCGCAACAAGAGTAGTGCCGGCTGCTGCAATAACACCTGCTACAGAGCTTGCGTCACCTGTATTAGGCAGAACGCTCTTCTCGCGCCTTGGTGCAGGAGTTTGGGTTGCATCAGAGGCAGGCACAACTGGGGCGGGCTCTGGTTCTGGCTGAGGCTCAGGCTCTGGCTCTGGTTCAGGATTTGGTGCCCATAAGGTAGTTAGATGATAGCGAATCGTAATAGTGTTTGTATCAATATCGTCGGTAACACTCCAGGCAACAATATCATCAAGATTCATATGAACATTGCCACTCTCATCGATAGTATATGGTTTCGACATATCTGGTGTTGCATTGTTTATTTCATCTTGCGAAAAATAACCTGTTGAAAAACCTACCAGTGTGTATCCCTCACGCTGAACATTGCTGCTAAAAGAAACACTCTTAAAATCACCTGAAATAGTTGGTGGAATATAATCTTTTCCGTTATAAGTGCCGCCATCTGTTGAGACTGAAATGTGGATTTCACGCATTATGCCATCGGCACCCATATAAGATCCAACTGCCTGCACATCACCTTCATCATCTGTTGAGGCAGCAGTGGTCGTCTCAGTTGTAGCAGTCGCTTCGGTCGTAGCGGCAGACGACTCGGTTGAGGCGGTGGCCTCAGTTGTGGCGCTTGCCTCAGCTACCTCAGTACCCTCAGCAAGAGCTATCGCAGAAAGTACTGGCGAGAAAACCAACACACTTGCCATAATGCCTGCAATTGCGAGCAGCTTTACGTTGTTGCGCAAATACTTTGACATTTCATATTCCTTAACTCGTGTATTTCAAGAAAAAATTGTTTTTCTTTTTTGAACATTTCTCAACGGATTAGTAAGTATATATGAAAAGAAATCGCAGGTGTACTGCCAAAATATCCAGTTATAGATATTCTTAAAATATCTATAACTGGATGACAAAAACGTTATTTATTCAGTAATTACAGCGACTGAATGATTTCTTCTCCGCGAGCATTCTGTGGGATAAAGCGAATCTCACGGCGCGGCTCAGCGTCGTCTGATTCCAGCTCTTCCTCAGACAATCTAGAAACATACACATCAAGGGTTCTCTCGCCAATTTGCTCTGCAAATTGCTCTCCCCATTCGATGATAGTTGGACCATCAGACTCAAGTGCATCGTACAGGCCCGTATCTTCAAGCTGATCAGGGTCGTTTAGGCGATACAGGTCAAAGTGGTAGAGAGGCATAAGCGTACCCTCATAAACCATCTCGATAGTAAAGGTTGGGCTGGTTACATCATCCTTGACGCCCATGCCAGCAGCAATACCCTTAGTAAGCTGCGTTTTTCCAGCACCCAGATCTCCCGTAAGCACCAGAACGTCTCCCGCTTGCAGGAGTTTGCCCAGAATCTGACCAAGAGCAATGGTCTGTTCTGTGGTAGTAGAGACATATGTGCCAGCCGCAGTTTTCTCTGGCAGGTTGTTTGCTGCGGTGTTGCTTGCTGCAGAGCCATTGTTTGCTGTTGCGTCGTTTGCGCTGGTAGAAAGGTTAGTCACACGAGCCTCCTCGAGGGTGTTCCTCAAGCCAATCAGCAAGAAGTCGCAGGTCATCTTTGAGGAACTGCGCCCACTCCTTGCGGTAAATAGTTGATGCGGGATGCATAGTAGGTAGCACGCTAAAGGCGCCTATCTGGTAAAACTTGCCGCGCAGCTCCGTCACGCCCTTATCGGTATGCATGACAAACTGTGTTGCAAAATTACCCAAGCAAACAATAACGTCCGGTTTAATAGCACGAATCTGATTACGAAGATACGGAGAGCATTCCTCCACCTCGGCTACCTTGGGATTTCTGTTTGAAGGCGGTCGGCATTTAACCACGTTAGAGATAAAAATATCCTGGCGAGAAAGGCCAACTTCTTCTAACAGCGCATCAAGCTTTTTGCCCGATACGCCCACGAAAGGCTGACCGCTTAGATCCTCATTTTTACCAGGAGCTTCTCCCACAATCATGACACGAGCTGTGGGATTTGGGCCACCAAACACAATATTGGTGCGTGTTTCCCACAGCGGACACTTCTTGCAATCAGCAATCTGCTTGCGAATCTCGTCAAGCGTGACTGCCATTAGATGTACACCTTATCGAGGCGCGCACCAAAGTTGCAAACTACCTCATAATTAATGGTCTCGCGAAGGTCAGCCATCTCATCTGCGGTGATTTCTTGGTCGCCGTCTTTGCCAATGAGGGTAACCACATCACCATGGCGAATTTCGTGTGCAGGCTTATTAGCGTGTGTACCTGCGGTATCAACAGCAATCATAAACTGATCCATGCAGATGTTGCCCACCTGGCGAACACGATCTCCGCGCGTCAAAACATCCATCCGATTAGAGAGGCAACGTGCAAGTCCGTCGGCGTAGCCAATAGGCACGGTAGCTACCTGGATGTTATTGCGAGGAACACGCCACGTCATACCGTAACTAACGCCGTCGCCAACAGCCGGATAGACCACACGCGTCACGCGACCGCGCACGCTCATAACGGGCTGCAGGTCAATGCGGGGAATGGTGAGCTTGCTTGGGTGAAGTCCGTACAGACCAATGCCCACACGAACCATATCGAACTGAATGTCTTTGTGCAGAACCGTGCCAGGAGTGTTATCAGCGTGAACCAAGCCCAGCTCATAGCCCGCGTTTTTGAGTGCCGTAACCGCTTCAATAAAGCGATTAACCTGCAGGTCAAAGTCCCAGTTGTCGAGCACGTCGGCCGTAGCAAAATGCGTAAACGTACCAGCGCATTCAAGACCCCTGTGGAAATCGATAGAACCGCGCACCTCAAGTAGATCTTCTCGCCTGACGCCAATGCGGGTCATTCCAGTGTCGATGGCCAGGTGATAGCGGCCAACCTTGTTAGCTGCGGCGGAAGCCTCGCCATACGCAAGGGCAAAGTCCACCGTGTAGACGGAAGGCATAATGTCAAAGCGAACGAGGTCTGGGATGGAAGTGACCGGCGGCTCAGAAAGCACCAGGATGGGGTTATCAATACCGGAACAGCGCAGCTCAACGCCCTCATCGACCGTTGCAACGGCAAACTGATCGGCACCCACAGACTGCATGGCTTTAGCGCACTGAGCAGCACCGTGACCATAGGCGTCAGCCTTAACCACACACATCATTTTGACACCGCGGTTAAGCTGGGCCTTAAACGCCTTTACATTGTGGCGGACGGCAGAAAGATCAATCTCTATCCAAGCCCATCTATCCTGGGGATATGCCGACATCAGGCTCACCTACTCCGCAGCTTCTTCAAAGTCTGTCATAGGGAATGCAATCTGCTCTTCAAGTGCATCGGAGGCAAGGCCAATAACGTCACAGATGTCGCCAGCCATAGCTCCGCGTACACCGAACTTCTCGGCAGCTAGCTGACCTGCGTATGCGTGAACCTCACAGGCAAGCGAGCAGAAGGTTGGCAGGTCATCAACTTGGCCAGCAACCTGAGCCAGGCGGCCAGCAATGGTACCAGCAAGAACGTCGCCAGAGCCAGCGGTTGCCAGCGTAACAGGACCAGGCTTTGGCAGCACGGCCTTCTGGACGCCAACGCAACCAGTAGCGGTGCCCTTAGCAACAATGACCAGCTCAGAGCCACCATCTGCCCAGACAATCTTGCGAGCAGCCTCAAGCTGAGCCACCAGGCTTGCAGGAGGATTGTCTACCTGGTTGACCAGGCGACCAAGCTCGCGACGATGTGGCGTCATGATGAGCGGAGCGGTACGGCGTGTGAGCTCGGGGAAATCTGGAAGGTTGTTATTGGTGAGGCGAGCAATGCAGTTGAGCGCGTCGGCGTCAACAATAACGGGCAGCTCAGAGTCAAGCAGCGCGGAGGTAACCTTGACGGTTCCGCCAGAGACGCGCATGCCAGGGCCAACCAGCGTAACGGTGCGCATGGCGGCAAGCTGCAGCACCAGTGGAGCTGCTTCCTCGGTAAACACGCCCTCAGCGTCGCACGGGAGGCCAATAACGGGAACCTCTGGCAACATCATCTGAACGCAGCTGACAATGGCCTCAGGAACTGCCAGCGTAACGTAGCCAGCACCCGCACGAGCAGCTGCCTTAGCAGCAAAAACAGCAGCTCCGGGGAAGCGGCTTGAGCCACCAACCACCAATACGGAGCCACGAGAGTATTTATCGCAGTCGTTGAGCTGGGCAGGAACAGAAGCAAGATAATCTTCCAGGTCAACGCGCCAGGCAACAGGATCTGCCTCAACAACCAGGCGCTCGGTCTGCTCGGCCAGAGGAGCTACGACAATAGAGCCGCAAACGTCGCGGCCAGCGTCGGCAATGAGGCCGGGCTTGAGTGCAATCATGGTAACGGTGACGTCAGCGACAACACACGCGCTTTCTACCTGGCCCTTCTGCGCAGAAAGGCCACTTGGAACGTCAACGGAAAGCACACGAGCGCCGGACTGATTCAGGCACTCAATCCAAATATCAAACGGAGCACGAACCTTGCCGTGGAAACCGGTGCCCAGCATACAATCAAGCACCACGTCAGCCGTTGCCAGCAAGTCAATCAGCTCCTGGCGAGAAGGACCAACAAGCACGGAAACTCCCGCGCGAACGGCGCGCTGCGCCATCTGACGTGCAAGATCGCCGGAAATCTGATCAGGCTCAAGCGGAGTGACTACCTTAACGTTGCAGTTTCTAGAGCGCAGCGCTTCTGCTGCCACCCAGCCATCTCCACCGTTATTGCCAAGACCTACGAGGATGACAACGTTAGAGATGTCCCCTCCCATGCCAAGGGCCTCTTGAGCAGCAGCGTAACCTGCACGGTGCATGAGCTCGGAAACGCTCACGCCCACGCGTGTCAGCGCAATCTCTACACGCTTGATGTCCTCAACATTTAGTACCGGCTGCATAACTTACTCCTCGGATTTAACAACATCATCAAAGGTTGTCTCAATTATAGGTTCTTGCACGCGCTCAAGCTCATCCAACACAGAACGAGCTTCTTTGAACGAACGTGCCAGCTCTTGGGCAGCATCTTCCTTTTGATCTACCTTGGGTTTTACGGCGTTGGTTACCGCAACCGCATTGGCTACCGCAACATCTCTGGTATACGAGATAGAAAGCGCAATCTCCTGCACGCCCTGCTCAGCCGCAATCTGTGCAGCCTTGCCCGCTAGACGAGCCTGTGGCCTGCCCAGCTGATCTCTCTCAACAGAAACATCCTGAAAACCAATACCAGACGAGAAACCCGTTCCTAAGGCTTTGAGCACGGCTTCTCTTGCCGCAAAGCGAGCAGCATAGTGCTCCGCAGGGCGAGCAGTGCGCTCACAATACGCACGCTCGGCATCGGTGAACATACGGCGAATAAAGTGAGGGCGTCTCTCAATTGCCTGCTGCATGCGGGCAATCTCAAGCATATCTACACCTATTCCTGCCAGTGCCATCGTATCCCCTGGATCTATCTGCGCTTAAGCGCTGAGCCTATACTCCTCAAGTGCGTCAAGCACAATCTGGTTTGCCTGCTGGCAGAGCTCATCGGTTGGAGCTTCTGCAAGAACGCGCACCAGAGGCTCTGTTCCGGAAGCGCGGACCAACACGCGACCATTGCCCTCAAGGAACTTCTCGGCAGCTGCAACTGCGTCGTTGACCTTAGGAGACTGCATAGCAGCCTCTTTGTCGGTGACGCGAACGTTAACCAACTGCTGTGGATATAGTGTAACGGGACGAGTCAGCTCAGAGAGTTTCTCGCGCTCTGCTCGTAAGACCTCCATAATACGGAGGCTGGTCAAGATGCCGTCGCCGGTCTTTGCCAGGTCACCAAAGATGATGTGACCACTCTGCTCGCCACCCAGGCTGTACTCGTTCTCGTTCATGCAAGCGTAGACGTACTTATCGCCCACGTTGGTCTTCTCGTAAGAGAGGCCAGCGTCGTCAAATGCCTTGAACAGGCCAAAGTTACTCATGACGGTAGTGACCACGGTCTGCTTTGCCAGGCGACCATACTTGTTAAGGTAGGTGCCGCAGACGTAGAGAATTAGGTCTCCGTCAACCACGTGGCCGCGCTCGTCAACTGCCAGGCAGCGGTCAGCGTCACCATCGTAGGCAAAGCCCACGTCAAGACCGTTCTGGACTACAAAACGCTGCAGCTGGTCAATGTGGGTGGAGCCGCAATCAACGTTGATGTTGAGGCCGTTTGGAGCGTTGTTGATAACATGCGTCTCGGCGCCCAGGGCGTCAAAGACAGGGCGAGCAACACTAGAAGCTGCGCCGTTAGCGCAATCCAGGCCAATCTTCAGGCCCTGCAGGCTAAAGCCGCAGCTCGCAATAAGGCTGGAGATGTAGCGGTTGCGGCCCTGCATGTAATCAACCGTGCGGCCAATGCTGTCACCGGTTGCCAGAGGAACGTCAAACTCGCCGTCAATATAGGCCTCTACCTGCTCAAGGACGTCCTCGTCCATCTTGTAGCCGTCTTTGTTAACCAGCTTGATGCCGTTATCGGTGAACGGATTGTGGGACGCAGTAATCATGACGCCGCAGTCAAAGGCACCGTCTACTACCTCGTAGCTAACGCCAGGCGTAGGAATGACGTGCAGCATGTACGCGTCAGCGCCAGAAGCAACCAAGCCCGAGACAAGCGCGGACTCAAACATATAGCTTGACCTGCGGGTATCCTTACCAATAATGATGCGAGCCTTGCAAGCCTGCTTAGCTCCGTAATACCAGCCAATGAAGCGGCCAATTTTATACGCGTGATCGACGTTCAGACCCTCGTTTGCGCGGCCTCTAAAGCCGTCGGTTCCAAAGTACTTCATAAGCGTCTCCTAGCTGCGAATGTAATGTTGTCGGGTGGAGAGCAACGTGCGCGCGAAGCGCCAGCGAACTACTCGACAGGTGGGGCTTCTCGACAGATGGCGAGAAGAACGTGCGGACTAATGAGTTGCACAAATATGCAAAATGCAACCATTTAAAAGTATACAAAAAAGAGACCTGCCGATATACAACAGGTCTCTTTGTGAGGACTTTTTTGGGTCCAGCGGCCTTAGCGCTTGGAGAACTGAGGACGCTTACGAGCCTTCTTCAGACCGTACTTCTTACGCTCGACCGCACGAGAATCGCGGGTGAGGTAGCCGGCCTTCTTAAGGTCATCACGATACTCGCCAGCCTCAAGAAGAGCGCGAGCGATGCCCAGGCGAAGTGCGCCGGACTGACCATTGATGCCGCCGCCATCGCAGTTTGCGAAGACGTCAAAGCGCTCAAGGGTATCGGTAATGCGGAGAGGTGCGGTTGCGTTATCTACGAGCTGCTGGCGACCAAAGTACTGGGTTGCCTCGCGGCCATTAACGGTAACCTTACCAGTTCCAGGAACAAGACGAACACGAGCGACGGCCTCTTTACGACGGCCGGTGCCGGTGTAAACAGCGGTGTTATCTGCCATCGTTTAGCCCTCCAGCTCAATCTTGACGGGATTCTGTGCAGCATGTGGGTGCTCAGCGCCGGCGTAAACCTTAAGCTTCATACCCTGCTTGCGACCAAGAGTGGTCTTAGGAAGCATGCCCTTGACTGCGTGCTCAACAACACGCTCTGGGTGCTTCTCCATCTCTTCCTTGAAGGAAGTGATCTTCAAGCCACCAAGGTAGCCGGAGTGACGCCAATACTCCTTGTGATCAGCCTTAACACCAGTAAGGACGATCTTGTCTGCATTGATGATGACAACAAAGTCACCAGTATCAGCGTTTGGGGTGTACTGTGGCTTGTTCTTACCACGAAGAATCATGGCAGCCTTTGTAGCCAGACGACCGAGCGTTGCGCCCTCAGCGTCGATGAGCACCCACTTGCGCTCGACTTCGCCAGCCTTGGCGAACTGAGTCGACTTCTTCACTTGACTCCTCCTACGAATTACGAGTTGATAACCCCTGGACGGGTCATCGATGCTTTTTCTTGTCAGAGATTACGGGGCTCTGTGGAAAAGCCTTAAAAGTATACTCCACTCTTTAGCTGTTGTACGCGGGAATTTTTGTTGCTTCACGAATGCAACAATTCGTTCAAATTTGACGGGTTTCTCCACATTGCAAAGCCGTCCACAGCACAAGAACAACCACTTGGCCTGCTGTGTGGTGCATTTTGTTTCGACTTTTTATTTCATAGGGCGAGAAGTGCGGGCGTGCTCATATGTTTACACCAAGGTCAAAGCTACAACGTCAGGAGGAAACAATGCGTGACACAGATTTTGTCGCACGTTTGCACCGGAACATTGCGCTGCTGGGCGGCCAGCTCAAAACCCGCTTCAAGAACCATGTTGTTCTGAGCACCTCGCTTGCTCTGTTTGCGGCGCTTTTGCTGGTGATTCCATTTTATGGTTGTTCGCCAGCCGCTTCTGAAAACGCTCAGGGCAGCTCAACCGCTCAAACGGAGGCGCAGAAAGATCAGAAAGAAACTGCTCCCGAGGGAACAGTTAAAGCAACATCGTTCTACTCGCCAACCCTTGGTCTGGACTGGAACTATGACGTCTACCTGCCCGCAGACTACGAGTCCAATCCCGATAAGACCTACCCTGTTGTGTATATGCTGCATGGACTGTATGGCAATCATCGCAATCTGCTGGAGCGCTTTGATTCGTCCGCCATGCTTGACGAGGCCATTCAAACCGCTGGTCAGGGAGCTATCGTAGTCTTTGTCGACGGCTTTAACAGCTTCTACATTGACTCCGTCGATCGCGGTCTCAAGATGGAATCCGCCATCATGAACGACCTGGTACCTTACATTGAGAGCACGTATCGCGTGTCAAAGGACCGCAAAGATCACGCAATCGGCGGCATTTCTATGGGCGGTTATGGTGCAGCTCGATTTGTTTTGCACCACTCCGATTACTTTAGCAAGGGCATTCTGCTCTCGCCTTCTGTTTGGACCACACTTGCTGACGACAACTTTATTTACACGTCTCAGCACGCCTTTAGCGACGGCACCACCAGCTGGTCATGGGATCTGTACAAGCAGCTGTTCCCCACTCAGTATCTTGGTGAGGTTGATCCAAGCCAGGTTTCTTTCTTTGTGGCAACAACTTCCGACGATGGCGTAGTACCTGTTGCTGACGTCGACGCTTTTGTTGAGCAGCTCAAAAATGCTGGCATCAACGTTGATTATCAGCGCGACTCCGGCGACAACCACAACTGGAAGTACTGGTCCAGGGTTGCTCCAACTGCGTACGCTTGGGTGCTCGACCAGTTCAAGAGCGCTGACAGCAAGTAAACGCTGACGGGCGTAGAGCGGCGGGGCCATGTGGGCCCAGGGCAACCGCGAGTGCACCGCCGATTCGCGGACCCAGGGCGGCCGTGAGTGCGCCGAGCCAGGCCGCGGGTCCAGAGCAAGCCGCAAGTGCGCCGAGCCAGGCCGCGGGTCCAGAGCGAGCCGCAAGTGCGCCGAGCTTCTCGCCAGAAAAGACCGCGGATATGCGCGTAACAACGCTGTCCGCGGTTACTTTTTTGCCAAAACTGAAGTATTATCAGCGTAGATAACTTGCGCCGCTTGGCGGTGCTACTCAAGCGCCGACTGCGGCGCCGCAAACCGAGGAGCGACTATGCCCAGCATCTACACCGTCACGCTCAACCCCGCTCTGGACAAGACCGTCCAGGTGCCAAATTTTGCCGTTGACCAGGTGAATCGCATCACGTGGCTCAGGCAGGACGCGGGCGGCAAGGGCATCAACGTCTCCAAGGTTATCGCTAAACTGGGCGGAGAGTCTACCGCCATCGCTGTTCTTGCAGGTCAAACCGGTAAGTGGATTGCTGACGCGCTTGGCGAGAATAACATCAAGGTTCAGGCAATTTCCGTTCCTGGTGAGACACGCACCAACCTCAAGGTTGTCGACACCGAGGGCGGAACCAATACCGACATCAACGAGCCCGGTCCCGAAGTCACCGATACCGTACTTGACCAGGCGCTTGCTGACGTGATCGCTAAGACTTCCGCTGGCGATATTGTGGTTCTTTCCGGCAGCCTCCCTCGCGGAGCTGCGGCTGATACGTATGGCCGCTGGACTCGTGCTTTGCGCGACGCCGGGTTGAAGGTATACCTGGACGCTGACGGCGCAGCCCTCTCAGCTGGCCTTGAGCAGAAGCCATACTTCACCAAGCCAAACGATCACGAGCTCTCCGCCATGCTTGGCCGTGAGCTTGCCGACGTGGACGCGATTGCCGCTGCCGCTTCCGAGATTGTTGCTGGTGGTATCGACACGGTCTGCGTTTCCATGGGCGGCAACGGCGCCGTCTACGCTACGGCCGACGAGGTTTGGTATGCAGGTCCAGTAAAAGTCCAGGTAGGAAGTACTGTCGGTGCCGGTGACTCCGTTGTGGCAGCGCTGGCCTTTGCAGATGCACAGGGTCTCTCGACAGAAGACGCGCTGCGACTGGCCATGGCCACGGGTGCCGCAAACGTCATGGAGAGCGGAACTCAGGCGGCGGAGCGCTCGGTCGTGGATTCGCTTATCGAGAAAGTGCAGCTCACGCGCCTGCGCTAGCGCGCGGGATGCGAGTACGCGGGTGCATTGCGGGTGCACCGGGTTTCTCGCCAGGCGGGCCTGTCTAGCAATGTGCGCCTAAAAAGTGCAAAGAATCTGTATTTGAGGCACAGATTCTTTACAGAAATCAGGCAAATCCACAGATTCTTTGATGATTTTAGGCAAAATTTACAGATTCTTTGACAAAATCAGGCGCGTGAACGATAGGCGCTTTGACCCTAAATTTTGAGCCTGAAAACTGCACCATGTCTGAGTAAATTTACCCAGACATGGTGAGAAAATCAGGCAAATAGCTCAGACATGGAGTACTTTTCCGGCAAATCGTTCAGACATGGCGAGAAAATCAGGCGCGCATAATGTCGTGCGCATAACGTCGCGGGCATAACGTCTCACTCGAAGCGCCGTCGTGCGAAAACGCTCGCGACCTTTCCGCAGTTAATCAGTAGCACCCGCGGTTTTCCTGCGGTTGCATTCGAGCTTCCAGCCAATCATCCAACCAACTGCAAGAACGTAATTCTCGATAGCGCCCACCAAATTTACCGACTCGTGAGCACTCAAAAAATGGATGAAGTGATTGGTTCCAATTCCAATGCCGCCCAGAATCAGCGCGAGCAAAATTGCACGTAGATAGACCCAATCGTAGTGGAAACAAGTGGTGACCAAAATGATGAGCACCGCGAGATTCCAAAAACCAATCTCTCGCTGCCATCCGGTCGAAATGCCATAAGCGGCGTTGCTTCCCATGTACTCGGGGGCGACGATCTGCAGAATTGCCGCACCGGTCATCGCGATGATAACCAGCGCAAACATCACTTTCAAAAACCTGTTCATCGGTGTCTTCAAAACAAACTCTTTTCGTATCAATTTGTGGTTCCTGCACAGGCAACGTGAGCGTCGCTCGCGTCCCTACTCGATAAAACTTTCAATCTCTTCGAGGCGCTCAAGTGCAACTTGTCGACCTGTCAGGTACAGAGACAACAGGGCCTCACCGGACTTCTCGTTAACTTTAACTTCAACTGGCTCGGGAGGCTCAAGCACCAGCACTCTACCCTCTTCCTCCAGCTCAAAGAGCTGTTTGCGCTGGTCCATGTAACGCTCGGCGCGAGAAGCCAGCGCAGCTTCAAAGTACGGATACGCGGAGTAGAGCTGCGAGCGAATGGCAATCTGCTCGTTGACGTCGGTTTTTACGAAGTTTCTGTCCTGCGTAACAATGACCAGCGCTTTCTTTGCTGGCGTGTGATCGGGAACGTCAACCGCGTACTCAGCTTTTCCGTCGGGCAGACCAAGAGCTGCCGCAAACGGAATTGAATCGGTTGTTCCGCCGTCCAAATAACGATGCCCGTCCAGCTCAACCATGCGAGAAACCGTTGGCATCGACGCAGACGCTCGGACCATGGTCACGTCTTCCGGGAACTTTTTTACGTGCAGATATGCCGACGTACCAAACGTAACATCGGACGCAACCACGTACATCTGCATGGGATTTTGGTTAAACACCTCGTTATCGCAGGGATCCAGGCGGTTTTGAATCTCGTCAAACATGAAATCCGCACCCGCAATGTCGCCAGTAGTGATCAGCGAGCGGATCGAAAGAAAACGGGGGTCGTCCCTAAATGCCAGCATAATGCGCATGGCACGACCCATCTGCTTAGACCTAAAACTCACAGCGTTGATGGCACCTGCGGAAACTCCCCACACACTCTCAAAGTTGGTGACGCCCTTCTCGCGAAGCACATCAAGGATTCCAGCGGTAAAAATGCCTCGATAACTGCCGCCTTCTAGAACAAGCGCAGTTGAAGATGAGTGCGCCGACTCCTGGCGCGCGCCGCCGTTCTGCGAGAGTTTTTGCTGCTGATCGTCCATAACAACCTCCGAACTTTGTTATTCAGAGTGTACCCAATTTCTGCCCGGCCGCCCGCCCGGTTTTCCACACAAAAAAGCGCCTGAATATCAGGCGCTTTACATGCACGTTATATTTTTCTGGCGAGAAACCCGTCGGCTTTACAACTCGGTCGGCGCCGCAGGCTCTTCCCCTACTTGAGAACCTTACGAGAAGCAGCAACAAAACCAAGGCCGCTTACTGCAAGAACAGAAGCTGGAACTACAACATCTGCGATACCAGTTGCAGGAAGTACGGACTTCTTCGCTGGTGTTGGTGCAGGTGCTGGTGCAGGCTCTGGCTCTGGTGCTGGAGTTGGATCGGGGGTTGGAGTTGGAGTTGGATCGGGGGTTGGAGTTGGAGTTGGATCTGGATTAGGAGCTGGGTCAGGGATACGCACAAAGTAGACAGAAATAACCTCATCGAATGGCTCTGCTGTAACCCAGTGGCCCTTAACGGTAACAGTGCCATCGCCGTTATCAATGATGGTCTCACCGTCAGCGTTACCAACCATAAATCCGTCTGGAATTGGGTTAGTGATATCAGGAAGGAAGTATGCTTCCTCAGGAGCATATGGATTATTCGTTGGATCCATGAGCTCCTCTCTGGTTGGTGCAGGAATAGGAGTTATGCCAGTAGTAGCAGTAGCACCGGTGGTGCTTGTAGGAGCAGGCGCTGTGCCCTCTGCCAGCGCAGATGCTGGAGCAAGTGCCAGCGCGGCTACAAGAGCA
>ERZ772932.308-NODE-308-length-28392-cov-3.387373_pt1 | contig 28392 bp, 30 predicted proteins | sample MGYA00511684_ERZ772932 | MGnify/ENA primary metagenome ERZ772932 (study PRJEB29015, sample SAMEA2738078) | human oral metagenome | biome: human oral; feature: human-associated habitat; material: saliva | place: China | collected 2210 ...
ATAATACGAATTCAGAAACAATTGCTACTACAAAATATGGTAATGTGACAAGAGAAGAATTTGTGAATGCAATGAAAGATACCGTTGGGGAACAAACTTTACAACGTTTAGTCTTAACAAAAGTGTTAGAAGGATCAGTAGAAGATTCTAAAAAATTAAAAGAAGATGCTGAACAAGAAGTTGCAAAATTAGTGGCTCAATATGGTGGTGAAAACGGCATGTTAGCTGCTTTGAAACAAAGCGGAATCGCTTCAGTAGATGCATACCGTCAAACTATTTACTTAAACAAATTAATGACTGAAGTAGAAGCTAACAAATAATTCATTTAAAGAAGGAGACCGTAACAATGGCTAAATTAACAACTGGAATTGTAAGACTTTCTTATGCTAACATCGCTCAACCTCGTAAAAACGACGACGGCAAAGCAAAATACAGCTCTCAAATCATTATCGATAAAACAGATAAGAAGACAATCAAAGCATTTGAACGTGCAATCGAAGAACTTAAGGCTGATCCAAAAGCAGTAGCTAAGGTAGAAGGTAAAGCAGCATACCTTAAATTGAACTTACGTGATGGTGATACCGACGAAGCAGTAGCTGACCAACCTGAAACATATGCTGGTAAATTCTTCATCAATGCGAATAGCGATAAACAACCTATCGTATTTACACGTGACAAAATCAAGATGGACCAATTCGACATCGAAGAAGAAATCTACTCCGGTGTATACGCGCAGGTAGCATTATCCGTATTCGCTTACAACTTCAACGGTAAAAAAGGTGTAGGTTTTGGCTTAAATGGTGTTCGTAAAGTTAAAGATGGTGACCGCCTCGGTGGTGTTCACGTATCTGCTAGCGACTTCGGGGACGACGATTTAGGCGACCTAGACGATGACGATTTAATCTAAGGAGGCATATATGGAGCTCAGTATTGATGTGGAAACGTATTCTGACTGCCCTATTAAATATGGGGCCCAGCGATACGTTGATGATACAACATTTGAAATACTGCTCTTTGCCTACAGCTTCGATGACGAACCGGTCGAAGTAATTGATATGACAAAGGATCCACTACCCGAAAGGGTGGTGGACGCTTTGTATAACAAGGAAATTACAAAGACCGCATTCAACGCAGCATTCGAAATGCTTTGTCTTAAAAAGTATTACCCTGATGCGGATTACACGAACTGGGAATGTACCTCTGTACTAGCGTTATACTGCAGTTTACCTGCAAGCCTCGACAATGTGTCTAAGGCTTTACGATTAGGTGAAGCCAAAGACGCAAGAGGTAAACGCTTAATTCAGTTCTTTTCCGTGCCACGAAAACCAACTAAGACAAATCCTAAGACACGAAATATGCCTGAGGATGCGCCTGAGAAATGGGCGGAATACATTGAGTACAACCGCCAGGACGTAGTGGTAGAAAAGGCAATTCGTAAACGCTTACTTTCGCTGAAACCACCGGCTATCGAGCACGAGTACTGGTTACTCGACCAAGATATCAACTGGCGAGGTGTGAAAGTAGATATGGAACTCGTCGATGCAGCGCTCGCTTGTAACGACGAAATCGTGGAAGAAGCTACCGAGTCATCCAAGATATTAACAGGATTGGAGAATCCTAACAGTACTATGCAACTTAAAGAGTGGCTAACGGCAAGACTAGGATATGATCTAGAAACAATGAGAAAAGACGATGTATCAAGCCTCTTAGAACAGGATATCCCCTCTGATGTTCGCAAGGTACTACAAAATAGACAGGTGCTCGGTAACTCCTCCATCAAAAAATACTTGGCCATGAAAAACGCTGTATGTTCAGATGGTCGCATACACGGCATGCTTCAGTTTTATGGGGCTATGCGAAGTGGTCGTTGGGCAGGTCGTGTAGTACAACTACAGAACCTCCCTCGTAACTACTTAGAAGATTTAGACACAGCTCGGGAAGTACTAAAAAGTAGAGACGTAGAAATGCTAGACCTACTCTACGGGAACCCTGGTGATGTGATTAAGCAACTTATCCGTACCGCTCTTGTAGCAGAGGATGGGCACCGATTTATTGTAGCTGACTTTAGTGCTATTGAAGCACGTGTTATCGCCTGGCTTGCTCACGAGCAGTGGCGCCAAGATGTATTCGCGCAAGGCGGAGACATTTATTGTGCGTCCGCATCAAGCATGTTCCACGTACCAGTTGAGAAGCACGGTGTTAATGGGCACCTACGGCAAAAAGGCAAGGTAGCTGAATTAGCGCTAGGGTATGGTGGCGGTGTAGGTGCCATGAAAGCAATGGATTCAAAAGGAGAAATTCCTGAGAAGGAACTACCTGGTATCATCGAAGCATGGCGACAAGCTAGTCCACGAATTACGAGATTTTGGAAAGATGCAGACAGCGCAGCTAAGAAAGTAGTACAGACTGGTGAACCAGTACGAATCAGACAAGGCAATATTAAATTTTTTAAATCGAAAGGCTTCCTGTTCATCGAATTACCGTCCGGTCGAAGACTTGCCTACGCAAGACCTAGAATTGGGACTAACCGGTTTGGTAGCGAATCGATTGAGTATGACGGCATGGATCAGGTTAAGAATACATGGGGCAGAGTTGAAACCTATGGCGGAAAGCTCGTCGAAAACATTGTACAGGCTGTTGCAAGAGATTGTTTAGCAGCATCAATGCTCAGACTGGCAAAAGCTGGTTACAAAATTGTAGCCCACATCCACGACGAAGTGGTTATCGAAGCGCCAATAGGCGAAGGCAGTTTAGAAGAAGTTATAGATATTATGTGCGAACCTGAACCCTGGAATGAAGGGCTCATATTAAACGCAGCAGGGTTTGAGAACCCTTACTACATGAAGGATTAGGAGGACAATTCTTATGAAACTCTCAAAACAACAAATTCAACAACAACGCGAAGCAATCGACGGCTTATATGAACTCGTAAAAGATGCACCAGCTAGCGAACGTAAAGATACAGCTATGGCGTACTGCGAAGGATGTATTGCTGCTTGCGACCTCGCGCTTAAGATATTAAATGGCAAGAAAGCAGAAGCTCCTAAGGTGGAAGAACCACCAAAGGTAGAAGAGCCTACTGTTTCGGAAGAACCAAAGCCTAAACGTAAACGCACTACTAAAAAGAAAGAAGAACCAGTAGTCGAAGCTCCGGTAGTTGAGGAAACTCCTGAAGAAGATGATTTAGACGATTTGTTATAAGAGAAAGGATAGCGCCTTATGATGGTCTTATTCAATCTACAAGTACAACAGCTGTACGACCTAGTGCGGCGCAAACAAGTTTCACCATTTACCCCTGCAAGCCATTACCACGTACCTTGTGGACACTCCTTCGCTAACCTATGGCCTATGAAGTCAAACGGGTTTGGAATAGTGCCTTGCAGGGAATCAGATGAGTTCTATTGCCCGAGTTGTGGCGAGCGGATCCACGCTAAAGGGTTTACTGCGGAAGTTGGATATAGCGCTACCGTTCCTTTATCCCTGTACCTATCAATTATAGATAGGGGCGATAAACTGGACGTGCAATTTGAGTACGACACAGTGTATGCCGACGGCGATACCGGGATGATATACAAAGGTTATAAATCTCATGTCATCGATGTGGTGCGGTTTGACTTTAAACAAAGAAAAACCTTTATCATACTTAAGAAACGCTCACGCAGTGATGTCGTCGAAGAATCGACGGTTTCTCCTACGCGTTTAAGCAACAGCCCTTTATCATTAGCTTGGTTTGTAGCCACACCTGACTGCAGGTTACATAATCACCAAGAAGAGCTGAAACGTTTCGCTAATGTGTTAAAAGAAGTATTCTTTGAAAAGTTATCCAAGGTAGTGGGCTATAAAGTCAAACGCATTAGACAAGGCGTACAGGCGTCTAACAATTACGGAGCCTTCGATAACCTACTTCATAACTTGGTATGGAAATTACAAGCTCCTGATGCACCAGCTATCAATGATAGTCTTAAACGAGACTATGATGACTTCTATAATCGGAAATTCCCCAACGAGACACTTGGTATGGGTAACATATTAGAGTTAACGACAAAAGGTGATTCCTTTGTACAGGCTCTAATCAAGGCTCATAACTTACCGGATGCTAGATGGGTTCGACGGTTACTACACGATAGGCCGTTCTTCTATACGAAGATCATCAAAGTTATGTCCACGTTATTTAAGAACAAGGACTACCAAAAGGCTATGGTCGATGTTATCAAAGATAACTCTGATAATACAAGTTATATTCAGTCTTGGCCTTTATGGCGTGATGACCGCGACTTATCTATCATTCGTAAATTTGTTAACATCCTTAGCTATCAATACGGCGAGCGCCAGGCGTTCTTATTCATTAGAAATGCACCGTCCTATCACGATATCAGAGATACAGCCAGTATGTATTTTGAGTTATCACGAAGCCGCCGTAAAGAGGTGTGGAGCAGTCGCATTCAAGTGCGTAGCCTACATGACACTATCGCGAGAATGCAAAAGTTTGACAAAGTAGAAGACGAAATCGTACAGCAGCGAAAAGCACATCGTGTGCTGGCTGATATGGTTAACGGCTACCGCTTCATGGCCATCGGTTCTACTCATGGCATCGTTGATATGGGTATACAGCTTAATAACTGTGTAAGCTCCTATATCAAAAAAGTAAAAGCTGAAACGTGTGCTATCGTAGGTGTCTATAAATGTAACAAGCCTGTAGCGTGTATCGAGGTTAACCCCGTTAATGATGCGGACGACTTCGTAGAGATACACCAGGCTAAACTTAAAAACAATCGTGGCGTATATGAAGACCACGATATCAACGGAGCTGTAACGCAGTGGGTAACTTCTCACGGCTTACGTGTTCCTAGGTATGTAGGAGACATCCACTTTGCGAAGGGAGGAGCGATGTAATATGGATACAAATATCATCATAGCTACGGGCAGAAGTCGCTCCGCCCGTAGCTGGAAGTCTGAAAAAATGACTTGGAGTGCTTTGGCCAATAAATTGGCTGAGCCTACTGTAACGAATGAAACGGCTGCTGAATACGCCAAGATGTCTAAAGCTGATCAAGGCCAAAAGAAAGACGTTGGCGGTTTTGTAGGCGGTTATATTCCTAATAAAGGTAGACGGATTAGAGGTGCTGTTAAGGAGCGGTATTTGATTACCCTTGATGCAGATAATCCTGGTGAAGATTTCATCGTAGACCTAGATATGGAATTAGGCGGTATGGAGTATGTACTTTACAGTACACATAGCCACACTGCTGACAATCCACGATACCGCGTAATTATCCCAGTCGATAGACCTATGACACCGGATGAGTATCAAGCAGTCTCAAGACGGATTGCGGATAATATAGGTATTGAATTCTTCGACCCTTCCACGCACCAAGCTGAACGGCTTATGTATTGGCCAAGCCATCCTAAGGATGTCGAATACGTTTACCTACACAGTGAGGGCTCTCTTGTTTCAGTAGATACCTATTTGAGTACCTACAGAGACTGGCGTGATACGAGCCTTTGGCCAACATCGGAAAAGGAATCACAAATTCGTCTTGATGCGGCCAAGAAGCAAGGCAACCCTTTAGAGAAAAAGGGCCTTATCGGTGCTTTTTGTCGTTGCTACAGTATCACGGAAGCAATCCATAAGTTTCTCCCTGAAGTCTATGAACCTACAGCAGTCGAAGACCGATACACGTATGTAGCCGGTAGCTCAGTAGGTGGCTTAGTGATTTACGATAACGATACCTTCGCTTACTCCAACCATGCTACTGACCCTATCAGCGGTAAGCTCGTTAATGCGTTTGACCTTGTCCGGATCCACTTATTTGGAGATAAAGACCCAGCAGATGAGACCAGCGTCACCAAATTACCAAGTTACAAAGACATGATAGATTTTGTCAACGAAGATGGCGCAGCACCAATCCTGCTCGACAAAGAACGTATGGCGGATATGGAGTTCGAGGATATCACAGACGATGACGAAGACTTTTTATCTAAGCTCAAACGTGATAAAAACGGTACGCCTGAATCTGATGTATTCAACTGTTTAGTAGTGCTTAAACAGGACCCTTCTTTAAAAGGTAAAATTCGTCTTGATGAATTCGCACACCGCTTAGTCGTAATTGACGACCTTCCGTGGCGTGGTAAGGACGAAACCCCTTACTGGACGGACACCGACGATGCGTGCCTACGTAATTACTTTGCTACTAAATATCTTATTAAGGGTAAAGGCATCATCGACGATGCGCTCCAGGAAGTAACGCAAGATAATAAATTCCATCCGGTGCGCCAGTACTTAACCGGTTTAACTTGGGACGGTGAATGTAGACTTGATACTCTCTTTATTAATTACATCGGTGCCGAAGATACCGAGTACATCAGAGCTGTTACTCGTAAATGGATGTGCGGTGCCGTAGCTCGTGTCATGGATCCAGGCGTTAAGTTTGATACGGCGATTGTGCTATATGGTTCTCAAGGGTTAGGTAAGTCCCTTATCTTGGAGCGGTTAGGTCGTAAATGGTTTAACAACTCACTCGTTGATATCAAAACCAAAGACGCCCTGGAACAAATTCAAGGCTCTTGGATAGTTGAACTTGCCGAACTGGCACCAACCTACAAGAACGATAATGAAATCGTTAAGGCTTTTATCAGCCGTACCTCTGACCGATTCCGCTCACCTTATGGCAGACGCACCGAAGAGTATCCTCGCCAGTGTGTATTCGCTGGTTCCACTAACAATCTTATGTTCCTAAAAGACCGTACCGGTAACCGCCGATTCTGGCCAATTACTGGAGACAAAGACCGGAAGACTAAAAACTCCTGGGACTTGTCAAAGGATGAAATTGACCAATTATGGGCGGAAGCGTTTAGATATTGGTCCGAAGGTGAACCTCTCGTATTAGAGGGAGCACTTGAGGAAGAAGCCCTTAGAATCCAATTATCCCATACAGAAGGCGGTGAACTCGTAGGACTCATTGAGGAATACCTCGATATGCTACTTCCTGAAGATTGGGAGACAATGGATATCTACGATAGACGAGATTATGTCGCTAACTATGGCGATGACGATCATTGTGGTTCAGTGCAGCGGGAACGAGTGTGTGACCTTGAGATATGGTGTGAAGTGCTTGGCGGTGATAGGAAGAACCTGCAGAATGCAAAGGCAAGAGAGATTATTGACATCTTGCAATTAACGCCAGGCTGGAACCCTTACACAAAAGGGACGGGCAAGGCACGTTTTGGCAGGCTTTATGGTCCACAGAGAGCATTTATAAAGGAAGGTTCAGACCTCCTGTCAATGCATAAACGAAATCATGATAAGTAGGTGTGTCCAATTATTTGAGGTGTGTCCAATTAATTAATAGGTATGAATGTTCGTAAAAATAATTATTCAAGCCTATACATCGATAGTTTTTGATGTAGTGCAATAATTGGACACACTAGACACGCTTGGACACACTAATCGGACACGGCTAAAAAATAGATAACTACTAATCTAAATAGTAATATGTGTCCAGTGTGTCCAATTATTTATATAAAAATAAAAAAATAAATATATGAATAAATGGGTGTATATATATAAGCGTAAAAAACGCAAATACGCGTATATATATATGTTGGAAAAAAATCGGACACTTCGGACACACCCCCCCCTATAAATCCAGTAACCACGTAGGTTTGTAGGCGTGTCCGAAGGTGTGTCCAATTATTAAATGAGAACGAGGTGAGAACGATGGAAAAAGACATCGAACGGTGGTTAGGAAATCAACTCAAAAAACTGGGGTGCATATATATGAAATTCGTGTCACCTGGAAATGATGGTGTACCTGATCGGATTATTGTACTTCCTGGAGGCGGTGTTATATTCGTCGAGTTAAAGGATACGAAAGGGAAGCTAATGGCTAACCAACGAGTACAGATTTCACGATTACGAAAACAAGGCGCTTTGGTGTTTGTGGTAACCGGGATGTCTGACGCCAAGTTATTTGTTGAAGATATGGAAAGGGCGATACATGGACTTTCATCCACACGAGTATCAAAGCATTGCAATACAACGAATCATTGATAATACCCATTACGGCTTGTTACTGGATATGGGGTTAGGTAAAACCATATCTACCCTTATTGCGATTGACCGGCTTATGTATGATTACTTTGACATTACAAAAGTATTACTCATTGCACCTAAGAAGGTAGCAGAATCTACATGGGCCCAAGAAACGCAAAAATGGAGTGCTACAAGACGTTTAACGGTGGCTAAGGTGTTAGGTTCCGAGAAGGAACGCATACACGCCTTAGAGAGTGAATCTGACGTTTATGTGATAAATCGTGCAAACGTGCAATGGTTATATGAGTACTACCATAAGAAGAAATCGTTCCCTTTCGATATGTTAGTTATCGATGAGAGTTCTTCGTTTAAGAACCCACAGGCTAAACGGTTTAAGGCTATACGAAAACTCCGTCCTTTCTTTAAGCGTATCGTCATACTAACAGGTACACCGGCACCGAATACGTTATTAGATATTTGGGCGCAAATGTACCTGTTAGATGGCGGTGAACGATTAGGTAAGACGATTACCGAATATCGCACTCGGTATTTTACACCGGACAAAACAAACGGGCATGTCGTGTACAGTTACCGATTACTGCCAGGCGGTGACAAGGCGATATTCAGTAAGATGCAAGATATCTGCATGAGCCTAAAAGCGAAGGACTATCTTACACTACCTGAACGTATCGAAAACGTTATCACAGTAGAGATGAGCCCTAAAGAATGGGAACTCTATAAACAGATGGAACGTGAGCACGTGCTTAGCTTGGCCAGTGATGACGATGTGAGCGCATTGAATGCAGCAGCACTCGCCGGTAAATTGTTACAACTGGCGAATGGATCCATTTATAACGATGATGGTGAAATCGTAGTCGTCCATAACGAGAAGATTGAACGATTGAAAGAATTGGTAGAAACGAATGAAGGAAAACCGATGTTAGTGTTCTATAACTTCAAGCATGACCTTCAGTCAATCAAAGAAGCATTCCCGAAAGCCGTCGAGCTAAAGACCGATGATGATGTAGCTGAGTGGAACAAGGGCAAGATACAAATGTTACTGGCGCATCCCGCATCCGCTGGCTATGGTTTAAACCTACAAGCCGGAGGCAATATCATCGTATGGTATGGGTTAACATGGAGCCTTGAACAGTATCAGCAAGCTAACGCACGACTTCATAGACAGGGGCAAACACAGCCCGTGATTATCCACCACCTAGTAACAAAAGGCACGATGGACGAGCAAGTCATGAAAGCGTTAGAACGTAAAGAAGCTGGGCAAGATGCCCTCTTAGAAGCTATTAAATATCGTAAAGAATTGTATAAGGAGTAAAGCTATGCAAAAGAAATGCAGACGATGCGGAGACACATTTACAGTAAGAACACACGAGGATTATTGCCCCGAGTGTGAGAAAGTTATGACACCCCCTGGCGCAGGCGTTAGTAAAGAGTTAACCTGTGAGGGATGTGGCGTAACCTTTACCCACAAAAAAGAAAAGGCGCAAGGTCGTTGGCCTAAATACTGTCCGGAGTGTTTACCTAAATACTCTAAGGTGCCTAAGAAGAAAGAAGTAGACGTGACTCTTGCAAATATGGTAGCCAATAAGCTTGAGGAGCCGGAAGTAAAGGTCGTCGAATTGAAAGAAGATGTTATCAATCATCCTTCACACTACACGCGCGGTAAGATTGAAGTTATCGATTTTATCGAGGATCAACAGCTTCCATATCATCTAGGTAATGTTATCAAGTATATCGCACGAGCGGGATATAAGGGCGACAAACTCGAAGACCTAAAAAAAGCACGGTGGTACTTAGACCGGTACATCAATGGGGTAATGCGGCATGAGTGACTATAAAGAAAAGGCATCGGCGTATCTGCAAGATATAAAGATGATAGCCATTAGAATTCAATCGCTACGGCAAGATATTCGCAAACTGCAGTATGATATTATCACCTTATCGGCGATTGATTATTCCAAAGACCGAGTATCGGGGGGCGGTACTCCAGTAGGGCTTGAAGGCGATGTGGCTAGACTTGTTGATACGGTCGATACCAAAAAACGGGAGATAGCAAAGCTTATTGCTAAAAGGGAAGAAGCAAGGGCTTTGATTGAAAAGATAGAATGTATACCAGGGCGTATTATATTGTCGCAAGAGTACATTAACGGGGCGTTTCCTAAGAAGGTACAAGCGATGATATATTACGAAAAAAGTAGTTACTTCAATTTAAAAAATAAAGCGTTGAACGAGTTAGGGGAACTCCTCTCATAGTGGAGTACTTTGGAGTGTTTTGGAGTATTTTGGACTTAAATGAACCGACTTGACATAATATAATGTAGTTGTGAAAGGTGTCATTAGTCATCTAACACAAATTCTCTTATACACAACTCGGCAAAAAGCACGGTGAAGACGACCGTGCTTTTTGTTGTATGTAGCATTGTAAATACAGGGGCCCGTATTTATGATGTAGGCGATCGCGTAAGCTAAGGAGAGACAATATGTAAAAATGAAATTTACCGCACAATGAAACCAGGGCGAGCCGAATTTGTCCACAGAATAATACTAAGCTTATACATTATGAGCTTGCCCTGTATCGTTGTACGCTGACATCTGATGACTAGAACTATGAGTCCTCCGATAACTATATAGCCTAACAACAACCAACTAGTCATCGGATTTGAGCGTACAAACGTATTAAAGGTGAGAAGGTATGAGCACAGAAGTCAAATGTATTAAACGTAAATGCCTGAATAACAAAAACGGCGTTTGCACAGCACAACTAATTGAATACGACGGCCTGTGTCAAACGTATATCACACATGACCACGCACACAAAAGTAATTGCGGATTATGCACTCGTTCGCACGGCCGATTTAAGAGAAACAGCCGTGATGTATTAAGATAGCCAGGAGGTGAGATAGTGGCTGAGTTAAAGAACAAGAAGCATGAAAAATTTTGTCATGAGTACATCAAGGATATGAACGCTACACAGGCTGCTATCAGAACTGGCTACTCGAATAAAACAGCTAATAGAATAGCTAGTCAGTTATTGTCAAAACTTGACATTAAAACAAGGGTTAAAGAGCTCCGCGACTCCTACTTCAACGAAAACATCATGACGGCTCAGCAGGTCGAGTATGAGTTAACAAGAATTGCCCTGGGGCTCTCAAATGAAAAGCAAGTGGTTATCGAGGGCACAGGAGAAGGGTGTTCCGAAGCGCGAATTATCGATAAACCGCCGGACGAGAAATCTAGGTTGAAAGCCCTGGAGCTTATGGCTAAACGCCATAGAATACTTAGCGGTGATACGACTATCGATATTAAGCCTGTACTTATCGTAGGTGGTGACGATATTGCAGACTAATAGAGTGTACTTGCCTGATATCGTAGGCAAGGGATACGGTGCTTTTTGGCGGTTTAAAGGCCGTTATAAAGTAGTCAAGGGCAGTCGTGCCAGTAAGAAGTCTTCTACACAGTCTCTAAAAGTTATTATGGAGATAATGGAGAACCCTTGTATAAACTGGCTAGTCGTTCGTAAGACAGAACGGACTTTGCGTGACAGTTGTTTCGCGCAACTCAAATGGGCTATGCGCCAGTTGAAGGTGGAGCGGTACTTCAAATGTTCCGTATCGCCACTTGAAATAACGTACATTCCGACCGGTCAGAAAATCCTATTTCGTGGTCTCGATGATCCTTTAAAGGTTACATCTATTACCGTTGAGGTCGGCGCACTGTGTAGGCTATGGATTGAAGAAGCTTACGAGATTATGAGTGAAGATGCCTTCAACAGACTGGATGAATCTATTCGTGGCCAGTTGCCTGAAGGTTTGTATCACCAGGTAGTCTTAACTTTTAACCCGTGGTCAGATAGACACTGGTTAAAGAAACGTTTCTTTGATGAGCCTAGTGAAAACGTGCTAGCCATGACTACGAATTACCTGTGTAACGAGTTCCTGAGTGACTCCGACTTAGTACTTTTCGAAGAAATGAAAAAGAACCCTAAGCGGTACCAAGTAGCAGGATTAGGTAATTGGGGCGTTGTTGAAGGACTGGTTTACGAAAACTGGAAAGAACAAGAATTTAGTGTTGATTATATTAGAGGTCAAACCGGTATCAAGTCCGCGTTTGGCCTTGATTTTGGTTATACGGTAGACCCTACAGCGCTAGTGTGCATGCTAGTTGATGTGGAGTATAAGAAAATCTACATATTCGATGAGCTGTACGAAACAGGGCTTACGAATCAACAATTAGCATCTCGTATCAAGGATATGGGGTATGCGAAAGAGAAGATTCGAGCCGATAGTGCCGAGCCTAAATCCATTGAGGAATTGTACCAGGCAGGGCTAAAAGGGATAACCAGGGCTCGCAAGGGCAAGGACAGCATATTAAATGGTATTCAGCGGATACAAGACTACGAATTAATTGTTCATCCAAGATGCGTTAATGTGCTGCGCGAGTTATCTACGTACCAATGGGCGAAGGATCGCTTTGAGAAATACACAGGGAAACCTGAAGACGAAAATAACCATGCTATGGATGCTATGCGGTATGGTTTGGAAGATATTAATGTAGAAAGGTGGTCGTTTGATTGATATTATCTCAGCTGTGGGACCGCATCATAAAAGGTTCAGCGACTATGTCGGAACGCGAGTTCCTACAAGCACAACTGCGTAATTTTCTAGGTAGCGAACAACGTAAAACGATGTGTACTGCTATCGATTATTATGATGGTAAACATGACATTTTGAATAAGCAACGATACGTTATTGGCGAGGGTAATACGCGAATAGCGTTACAGGGCGTTCCTAATAATCAGATTGTGGATAACCGATTTGATGATTTAGTAGACCAAAAGGTTAACTATTTATTGTCTAAGCCGTTGGATATTAACGCCGATGATGACGAGCTCGATAAGATGTTCGGTATTCAGTTCCAAAAACTGCTAAAGTCTGTAGGCAAGTTTGCAACGATGGCGGGTAAGGCGTATATTCACCCTTACATAGGTATCGATGGTACGCTAAAGTTTAAGATGATGAAACCGCATCAGGTTTTACCATTCTGGGCGGATGAGGAGCACACACAACTAGATGCGTTCTTATACTTGTACGATATTGAGTACTACACAGGCCTAGAAACTAAGACCATTCACAAAGTGGAATACTACACACCGGAGGGTATTCAGTATTACATATGGGATACGGAACGTTTACTCCCTGATCCGGATAAAGAAAATACTGCCAATTTTGCTATTGCTGATAAACCGTATAACTGGGAACGTATTCCCCTCATTATGTTCCGTGCAAATGAATTTGAGCAACCGCTTATCGATAAGGTTAAATCTCTGCAAGATGCGCTTAACCGATTACTATCTAACTTCCAAGATAATATGGAAGAGGATATCCGCAGCACAATTCTGATTTTGCAAAACTATGACGGCGAAAATCTCGCTGAGTTTCGCCAAAATCTTGCTTCGTATGGGGCAATCAAAGTTCGTACAGTAGATGGTGTCAACGGGGACGTTAAGGCCTTAAAAATAGAGGTGAATAGCGACAATTACCAATTACTGATTAACATTTTGCGTAAAGCTATTATCGAGAACGGCCGGGGCTTTGATGCTAAGGACGATCGTATGGCTAACAATCCTAATCAGATGAACATTATGTCCATGTACTCTGATATTGATTTAGATGCTAATGAAATGGAGCTAGAGTTTAAATCTAGCTTGCATGATTTAATGTGGTTCGTTAACACGTATCGTGGTTTAACAAATCAAAATGCAGCTGAAGAAGTGGACTTCATATTTAATCGGGACCTTCCTATCAATGAAGGTGATACGATTAACAACTGTAAAAATTCCGTTGGTATCATATCCAATGAAACCATTATCGCAAATCATCCGTGGACGACAGATGCTGCGGAAGAACTTGCTAAAGTAAAAAAGGAACAGTCCGAAGTAACAGCAGATTTTGTTGTACCGAACGGCGGTGAGGCAGATGGCGAATGATTACTGGGAGAAACGGTATGAGCGGTTACTAGATGAATCGTTTCAAAAAGCGAATCTCACTGATGCGGAAATCAAAGCTAATTACGCCAGGGCGTTACGCAGGATAGAAAAGGCTATCAACGATTGGTATCGTAGGTTTGCTACAGAAAACGGACTTCAACTAGCCGAAGCAAGGAAACTACTGAACGCCTATGAAATGAAAGCCTTTAAAATGGATTTGGCTGAGTTTAAGGCAGAAGCTAAGAAACTCGGCGTATCCGAAGAACATCAACAAATGCTATCAAATGCATCCATTCGCGAGCGGTTAAGCCGTGAACAGATGCTGTATATCAACGTGGTTCACGAGCTCGAAATACTGGCTCAAAAGCAGAGTATTTCACTTAACGACCTATTGAAAGATGTGTATCAGTCCTCCGCGTATAAGTCCGCATATACAGTGCAGACACAACGCGGAGAATACTCACCTATTAATACGATTGATAGTAAGCGTGTTGATAGCGTGGTTCACAGTCAATGGGCTAGCGATGGCAAGGACTTCAGTAGTAGGATTTGGGGCGATACAAGTAAGCTAGTAGCTAACTTACAGAATGATTTCACCCAAGCCCTCATTATTGGGCAAGGGGCGGATACGATGGCAGATAATCTGTATAAGCGGATGAAAACGTCATACAGTAACGCTAAACGATTAATCGAAACAGAGACAGCACGGGTTCACGAACAAGGGTTTCTTGATAGTATGAAAGACCTAGATGTCGAGGAGTTAGAGATACTGGCTACACTAGATAGTCATACTTCTTCCATCTGCAGACACATGGATCGTAAACGTGTCAGAGTCGTAGATGCTAAACCAGGCGTAACCGTTCCGCCGTTTCATTGCTATTGCCGGTCTACTACAATCCCATATATCCCTGAACTCGATGGAACTCGAACAGGTAGAAATCAGAATGACAAAAGTACTGATTTTGACGGAGCGATTACCTACGAGGAATGGGAAAAAGAATATATCAATTAGCAGCGGAAACGCTGCTTTTTTATTGCCATTTTAGTATTGTTGGGCGATAACTAACAAGACCGTAGCCGTGAGGTGTGGCTCACGAAAATAAAGCGAAATGGGTATTTTTTAAGGAGGTCACTATGACTAAGGAAGAATTGTTAGCACTAGGATTAACTGAAGAACAGACTGCTAAGGTCGTTGAAGACTATGGCAAGAATTATGTGTCTAAGGATCAATTCAATGCTAAGAACGAGGAACTCAAATCCGTAAAAGGGGAACTCACGACCCTTAACAGCGAGATTGATAACCTCAAAAAATCTAATGCAGATAATGCGGAGCTTGCGAAACAAATTGAAACGATGAAAGAGGATGCAAAAACTCGTAAAGCTGAATACGAGGGCAAAATCGCACAACTTGAAATCGATAATATTGTGAACGTAGCATTGTCCAACGCAAAAGCTAAAAACAACGTTGCAGTCCGTGCGCTATTGGATTTAACCGATGCAAAAGTGAAGGACGGCAAAATCAAAGGGTTAGATGAACAACTTGCTGAAGTTGCCAAAGCTAATCCTTATTTATTTGGGGAAGCGTCCGCCCCTAAAGGTGTAGCGCCTGGTAACCCTGGCGGTAAAGCACCAAGTGGCGCAGTAACTAAAGAAGACTTCGCTAAAATGACGTACTCTCAACGGGCGGAGTTATTCGCAAACGATGTTGAACTTTACCATTCATTAACAGGAGGAAACGCTAATGAATAAACAATTCTCTTTTAATTTACAAACATTCGCAGCAGGTCCTACGCAAGTTGCTAATGTAGTTAACCCTCAAGTAATGGCGGACATGGTATCCGCAGGCTTGCCAAAAGCTATTAAATTTACTCCAATCGCTAAAATCGATAACACATTGGCAGGCGTACCTGGTAACGAAATCACTATCCCAGCATGGGGCTACATTGGTGATGCGGAAGACATTGCAGAAGGCGTAGAAGTACTTGCAACTCAAATGTCCACATCCGTCGCTAAAGCTAAGATTAAAAAAGCAATGAAACGTGTTGATATCACAGACGAAGCTAAACTATCCGGTTATGGCGACCCAGTAGGCGAAGCTACTCATCAATTACGTTTGTCCTTGGCATCTAAAATCGACCAAGACGTAGTAACAGCTCTTGGTGGTGCTACTCTTACTGTAACTGATACTAAAGTTATTTCTTATGAAGGTGTAGTCAACGCAGTAGATAAATTGAACGAAGAAGACTACGTTGAAAAATATTTGTTCGTAGCACCTTCCCAAATCACCGCACTTCGTAAAGACGCTAACTTCATTGATAAAACAAAATACGGTAACGACGTTATGATGACAGGCGAAATCGGTATGATTGCGGGCTGTCGTGTTGTAACATCTCGCCGCATCAATGACACAGGTGCAACTGTTGATAACTTCATCGTTGGTGTAACTGCAGAAGTGGAAGACGGTACTCCTGTATTACCAGCTGTAACAATTTACATTAAACGTGACGTTATGATTGAAGCTGATCGTGTTCCTGAAAAAGGTTTGGACAAAATCGTTGCTAACGAACACTACACTGTTGCATTGACTAACCAATCCAAAGTTGTAAAAGCTACATTCAAAAAATAGTAGGTGAATAGTATGACCACGAAAGAGACAGTTTTACAAATTCTTGAATCGTGGCTTGGGTATGATGCAATTTCTGATATAAATATCATTGAGTATATGATTGATGCGGAAACACAACATATCCTCAATGATATCAATCAGAAAGAACTACCTAGCGAATTACAGCACGTTCTCGTATATCGTGTAATTGGCAGCTATATCACCACAAACAAAAATAAATTGATTGAAGCTGACGGAGAAATGGCGAGCTCCATTAAAATGGGCGATACTGAAGTTCAGTTTAAAGGACCTGACAAGGCATCTCGTCTCCAAGAATTGGCCACCGCTTTGAGTGGATATGGAAGGGGTGACCTAGCATGCTTCCGACGGCTAAGATGGTAGATGCTGCTAGAAAGCAGTTAGAACGATTATACGATTGTGCGTGTTATGTTATCTCCGAAGTGGATGCAATGGACCCCGATACTGGAATTATGAGTAAAACTGCCAGTAGAGAGGGTCCTTTTGCTTGTAGAATTAGCTATAAAACTCTCTCTACAGGTCAAACCGCTGAGATTGCGAAATTTAGTACCACCGCGGTACTTTTCACCGCTCCGTATGTAATCATACCTAAAGGGGCTCGAATCGAGCTTATAGGGCGAAATACGAAGCAACTTTTTCGCAGTGCCTCGATTCCGGCACGATATGATACCCATCAAGAGGTGCAACTCGAAAATTTAGAGGTGCATTGACATGGGTGTTGAATTTGATATGGACGAATTTGCTGAATTTAATCGTAACTTGGTTAAACTGAGTCAGTCGGGCAGCCTTCAGAATTTCAACAAGCAAGTTGTGAAGGAAATGGCCAGCGTGTATGTGCGTGAAGCTAAATTGAACACGCCGGTCGGAAAACGATCGGTTAAATTTATGCAAAATGGCAAAGTACAAACAAAGTATTTTGATAGCGAGCATACCCGCCAATCGTGGAGTGTTGGTAGATATCAACTGAACGAAAAAACCGGACGGATTAGGGTGTTTAACACATCCTCTTACGCCTCGTTCCTTAATGATGGCCATCGGCAAGAAGTTGGGAGATTTCTTCCGTGGATAGGCCAATCTAAAGGCGGAGTTATGCAAGGCGGTAGACTGAAAAAGCCTTGGGTAGACGGTGCGTATATGCACGAGAAAGCTGAAAAGGCACTCAGTAAAAACGCTAAACGTATTATGGAAATTACATTAAAGAAATGGATTGAAAAGCATGGTGGATTCTGATGTATTAACAGCTGTATCTAAAGCCGTACATACGGCACTTAAGGTGCCTATATACCTAGAATTCAAAGAAAACAATATGACATTCCCTTGCGCATATATCAAGGTGATTGAGCCTAGTATGGGCAGACATGTCGGTGATCTTTACAATACTTCTTTGGATTTAGACATCATGTATTACGCCAATAATCTTGATGTGGTTACTGATACGCGAAAACTCATTGATATTCCTAGTGTGCTGTACCTACTGCTTGAATTTGTACAAGTTGGGGAACGTACAATTATGGGCACAGGTATGAAGTACAAGATTTCAGATGGCGTGCTGCACTTCTTCGTAACGTATGAGAACATACTGCGGAAAGTGGCCAAACCTATCGAACGTATGAAGCACATGGAATTAACAGAAAGGGTAAAAGATGGCAGATGAAAAACAAGCAGTCGAGGTAACGACTGAACAACAATTTGATGCTTACGCTATCATTGCATCTGACAAATACAGACGGTATCGTGATTTACTCACTTGCCTTCTTAATGAAGATGAAATGTATACGGAAAGCGACATTGATAAGATTTTAAATCAGGCATTAACAACGCCTGTGAAAGGTTAGTGAAATATGGCATTAGGTGGTGGCACATTCTTATTCCACAATAAAGTATTGCCAGGTACTTATATTAACTTCGTATCCAAAGACCGAGCATATGCAGAAGTATCTGACCGTGGCTTTGGTGCGATGATGCTCTCCTTTGATTGGGGCCCAAGTGGTGAAGTGTTCCGTGTAGATAACGACACATTCCAAAAGGATTGTCAAAAATACTTTGGTTATGACTACGGCCATGACAAAATGAAGGGCTTACGTGATTTGTTCCGTGGCTTGAAAACTGGTTACTTCTACCGCTTAAACTCTGACGGTGCGCAAGCTACAAGCACAATCGGTAAAGCAAAATACAAGGGTATTCGTGGTAACGATTTGGGTGTATCTGTTCAAGCTGATCCAGATAACACTGGTAAATTTATCGTAACTACTTACCTCACTACAGGTGATGTTCGTAAAGCAGTAGATATTCAAAAGAACTTGAAGGATGCGACAGAATTACAAGATAACGATTACATCGTATTCACTAAAACTGGCGCATTAACTGCTACAGCTTATACTGCATTATCCGGCGGTACTAACGGCTCTACAATCACTGTTAAGAACTACCAAGACGGTCTTGATATGATTGAGCCTTACTACTTCAATATATTGGGTTACGCAGGTGCGGACGACACAATTAAAAACTTGCTTATTGCATTTACTAAACGTTGCCGTGAGCAAAGTGGCGCTAAATTCCAATTAGTGATTCATGGTAAGACTAAAGTCAACTATGATGGTGTTATCTCTATCCTTAATGATGTAACAGACGAAGGTGCTGAAAAAGGCTCTTTAGCGTACTGGACTGTAGGTCGAGAAGCTTCTTGTAATATCAATGAAACAGTAGGCAACATGGTCTACGATGGCGAATACACGGTAAACGTTAAGTACAAACAGTTCGAGATTGAACAAGCTATCAAGGATGGTATGTTTATGTTCCACAATGTTACTGACTCCGTTGGCGGTAATATTCAAGGTGACGTACGTGTATTGAAAGATATCAACACATTTACTGAATTCAGTAAAGCTAAAAACCGCGACTTCTCTCTTAACCAAGTCATTCGTGTATTGGATAACTGGGCAGTTGACAGCGCTAGATTGTTTAATAAAACACATCTTGATAAATCCCCTAATGACCAAGCTGGTCGTGAGTCCTTATGGGGCGACCTTGTATACCTTGCTGAGCAATATCAAAAGGTACGTGCTATCCAAAACTTCGATGATAAGGATATCCCAGTACCTACGCAAGGCGATAACAAGGAAGATGTATTGGTTAACGTACAATTACAGCCAACTGTGGCTATGGAAAAATTGTACATGACTGTTGTAGTAGCCTAGGAGGATAACGCATGGAAAATGAAATTTTAGATGCATTGAAAACGATGGATGCAGCTGACGTTGTTTCTTCTAAATTAGCGTCTTGCTATATCGTAGAAAACGGGAACAGATACTTACTGTTTCAAGCTAAGAAACTTAGCGCAAAAATTAAAAAGAATAAAGAAAAAGTGGCTATTTTGGGCCGTATTGGCGCGGGTAATAAGTCTACCTCCGTAGAATACAGCGGTAGCTTAACAATTTACCACAACACAGCTTTATTCGATAAGATGGTTGAAAAATACCTGAAAACGGGTGTGGATACATACTTTGACATGCAAGTAGTTAACAACGATCCAACTTCTAAAGCCGGTCGCCGTTCTGTAATTCTAAAAGGTGTGAACCTTGATGAATTAACAGCAGCGGAATTCGATGCTGAAGGTAAATATATCGAACAAGAACACAACTTCACATATGAAGGTGTTAAATACGTTCAACACTTTAATGAATTAGACGGGATGCAAGCCTAGTGCTTGCTCCCTTTTTTTAGGAGGTTTTTATAATGGCTGAAAATTTAAGCGCATTCCTTAAACAAAACGTTGATGTAGTCAATGAAACAGAATATGTAGCATCTAAACGTATCAAAGTGAATGGCGAGCCTGTTGCGTGGAAAATCAAAACATTGGCAACAGATGAAACTGAAAAAATGCGTAAGAAATACACTAAACGCATTACTGACCGCATCACTCGTCAATCTGAAGAACGCTTTGATGCGACTGCATACAACGAAGATGTGCTATCTAAGGCAATCACTTATCCTAATCTTTATGATGCGGAACTACAAGATAGCTGGGGCGTTACTGAACCGGTTGAGCTTGTAAAAGCAATGCTCACACCAGGTGAATACGCTGACCTTTTAGCAGCAGTAACAGAAGCCCAAGGCTATGATGTAGGCATGGAAGATAAGGTAAAAGAAGTAAAAAACTCCTAGAATCCAATGAAACAGAAACGATGTTCGCATATTTGGCATTTGTTAAATACCATATGCGACCTTCTGTTTTTGCGGATATGGACATGAATGAAAAGGCTGTAGTAATTGCCTTTATTCAGCAACATGCTAAAGACGAGCAAGATGAAATGAATAAGGCAAAAAGGGGGTAATGAATGGCTACACTTTCTAACTATATAAGCCTCTCTACTAATATTCCTAATGCTATGAACGCAGCCGCAAATGCAACAACTAAAGCCTATCAATCTATGAACACGCTACATAATAAGATGACTGGCGTATCGAATGCTAGTGAAACACTAAAAGCTAGCATGGGTGGAATCATGAACAGCTTTGCCGGTAACCTGCTGGCTAGTACGGTAATGAACGGTATTGGCGCTATAAAAGGTGCTATCGAATCGATTCAAGATACTGCTACAGAATGGGCGCAGGTGCAAGCTCGCCTTAAATTGGTAGCCGGAAGCCAGGAAAATGCTATTTACCTAAATAAGCAGATATTTGAATCCGCACAGCGTGCAAGAGGCGGGTACTTAGAAATGGCTGACGCTGTAATCCAGGTATCTCAATCCGCGCATGATGCGTTCCCGGACCCAAGAAAAGCTGTAGAATTCATGGAAGGTATTCAAAAAGTATTCGCCATCGGTGGTGCATCGAAAGAAGCACAAAAGAACGCTATGCTTCAGTTAACGCAAGGTTTAGCGAGCGGACAATTACAAGGTGACGAATTCCGTTCCATTGCTGAAAACGCGCCTATGATTGAAAACATCATTGCTAAATCAATGGGCGTATCCCGTGGCGAACTTAAGAAGCTAGCTTCAGAAGGCAAGATTACCGCTGAAGTCATTAAAAACGCTATTATGAATAACTTGCCTGAGATTGAAAAGCAGTTTGAGTCACTTCCTAAAACTTGGGGCGATCATATGCAGTCGATTAAGAATAAAGCTATTCGGGCGTTTGAGCCTGTGTTCCAACGAATATCCGACCTTGCTAATAGTGAGGGGGTCCGTGAGTTAGTTGACAACGTAACAGGAGCTATCCAAACAGTAGCACCGGTATTCTATTGGCTCGTAGGTGTTATCGGTGAAACGATTAATACTGCAGTATGGGCGTTTAACACGCTATCTAACTTTGTTAGACAGCACTCGTCTATCATGTATACGGCTATGATAATATTGGGTGGCGTTATGGCGTTTTATGCAATTCAGGCCGGTATAGCAGCCGGAAGAACGATTCTCGCTGCAGGCGCTATGGCGATTAAAACCATAGCAGACTGGGCTGAAACTGCTGCTCTATTAGCAATGATTGTAGCTCAAGAAGGATTGAACGCCGCATTATACGCGTGTCCGTTAACATGGGTAATCGGCTTGATTGTTGCAGTTATAGTCATAATCTACTTAGCAGTAGAAGCTATTAACTATTTCTGTGATGCGAATATTAGCGTACTAGGAATTGTAGTTGGTGCTTTTTGGGCGTTCGGTTCCGCTATTTTCAATGTGTTCGCATTGGGATGGAACATTATCGCAGCATTTGTTAATTTCTTGGCCAACGTATTTAAAGACCCACTACATGCAGTCGCTAACTTGTTTATCGATATATGGAATGGTATTTGGCAATTCGTGAAAGCTAGAATTAACGATATTATCGATGCGATTAATAAAATCCCAGGTGTAAATATCGATAAAGTAGGCGGGTCTACTGGTGTACTGGAACGGTTCGAGATTGCCGGCGGTGAAACCACTGTCATGGGTAAGATGGATTATTCTAGTGTTACAGGGGCTTTCGGGGAAGGCTATAACATTGGGGCTAACCTTAGTCTTGGTGATTTAATGCCTAACATGCCTGGTGTTAAAACTCCTCAAGAGTTTGACGCTAGCAAAATTACTCCAGGTGCTGCCCATGATGCTGCCGATAAGACTAAGAAAAACACAGGTAAGACTGCTAAAAACACAGGCAAGATTGCCAAGTCTATCGACATGACAAATGAGGAAATCAAGGCACTCCGTGAAAGCGCTATCGATAAGTCCTTGAAGAAATGGCAAGATGCCAATGTAATTCACATCCAAATGAATAACGATGTGGAAATCAATAACGGCACTGACCTAGATGGCTTTACAAGTCAAATCTCGAAAGGCTTGAAAGATGCATTTGCAATTCAAAGGGAGGGAATCTAAATGTATTACTTCTATATGGGGACGATGCAGATACCGATTCCCCCTAAAGAATTAACCACTACTATCAATGGCAAGAACGAAACAATGGAGCTATTGGGGAAAGGCGAAGTTAACGTTATTAAACCCGCTGGGCTTACTGACATTGCTTTTAAATTCTTGTTGCCTAACTCCGATTATCCATTTAATGAGTCCATGGTCTTTAAGTCTAAGAAGGCTAAGTACTACATTGATGAACTCGAAAAGCTTAAAACTACAAAGACGATCTTCCAATTTATCGTAGTTAGAATGAAACCAGGCGGACAGATGCTAGCCATGACTAACATGAAGTGTACGCTCGAAAACTACGTCATAGAAGAAGATGCAGATAATGGCTTTGACTCGTATGCTAACGTAACGTTGAAACAGTGGAAAGATTGGGGCGCTAAACGGATTGAAGTAAAAACCGATAAAGACGGTACTGCAAAAGGTAGCGTTAAGTCGGACAGACCAACGGACGGCAAGGTGGCAGCATCTACTGCTAAAGTATCCAAAGGACAGACTTTACAACAAATCGTTAAGAAGCAACTAGGCAATACGGATAACCTATTCCAAATTGCTGCCCTTAACAAAATCGCTGTGCCCGCTATCTTGGGAGTTGGCCAAGTAGTCCAGCTTAAACGTGAGGGTAATAACGAATGGCTATAGATGAAAAGAAAACAGTCGAAAAATCTCAAATCAATGGCACTATCATTCCGTTACCCATGCCTACTCAACTTCACTATGAGTTGACCATCAGAAATAAAAGCACTGGTGATTTGTGGCTTATAGAACCTGAAGACGGTGTACAAATTACGAGAGCAGTTGATTGCGTTCCAAGTAAGATGACTTTCAAAGTGCCTAAAGACCCTAACCTCAGTTTTGAAGAAGGTGATACCGTCAAGTTCACTTTAAACGGAGGGGCGGTATTCTTTGGGTACGTCTTTGAGAAACAACGAGACGGCAAGAATTCTATTTCGGTTACTTGTTATGATCAGATACGTTATCTCAAGAACAAAGACTGTTATGTTATCGGGGCTATGACGGCGACAGAGTTCATCAAAATGGTAGCCGATGACTTTGGTTTGAAATGTGGTTATATGGACGACACCGTGTGGAAAACTCCGGAGAAACCGCAAACCATATTTAAGGATAAGTCGTTGCAAGAAATGATATGCCAGCTACTCGATAAAACGGCTATATACACCCCGAATCATGCGTTCTATCACTTGTACGATGATGCGGGCGAGTTACGGCTAGCATCATTTGAGACTATGAAGACAGATATTTACATTGATGATGAGTGCATGGAAGATGTGCAATACACAACTTCCATAGACAAGGAAACATACAACTATGTTAAAATCGTCCGCACAGTTCCAAACGGCGCATCAAGTAAGTTGGAGAACACTTTTATAGCTAAAGACGATAAGAACATCGAGAAATGGGGCAGATTACAGTATCTGCTCATTCCTAAAGAGAAGGACGTCAACGCAGTAGCGCAAGCCAAGGCAATCATGGCTCACAAAAACAAGAAAAGCCGTGAAATCAAACTCAAAAATGTCATTGGCGATGTGCGTGTGCGTGGTGGCTCGTTGGTGTACATCAATCGAAACTTTGGCGATATGATTGTTAATAACTATATGATGGTGACATCTGTTACCCATACATTTAAAACAGGATTTCATGGAATGGATTTAGATTTACGATACGTTGATAATGACGCAGCTTATGAAGTTGCAAAAGACGAAGATGCGGAAGCGGTTAAGAAGATTGAAGCTGCTAAGAAAACCAAAGGTACTGCAGTCACTACTGGGGCAGGCGGTACAGCAGGGCAAGTCGATACAGCATTCAGCTCTAACGACGGCCGAGTATCTCAATACGGCAGTCAAGGCTGTGCTGACACAGTATGCGCTACTGGGTCTTGGTACAATTCTGATTTGAAAGATGAGTACAATAAAGGCACGGCAAGAGTTGATACGCTTCGCCAAAATCTCGAGGCTAAAGGTTATACAACGGAACAATTCAACGGATACGCTAATAAAGGCGATTTGTTGATTTATGGTGATGATGAACACGTTGTTATTGCAGATGGTGCGGGCGGATGCTTCGGTAATTCTTCTAAACGTGGCTATGCTATGAAATATGGTAACGCAAATTATGCGTGGCACAATGACGAAGCGCCGACTAAGATTATTAGAATGGGGGCTAAATAATGGATAGCGAGTACATGAAAATCGTTAACACGATTAAAGAAATAGCGAGCACCGTTATATCGAATGGCGAACCTATGGAAGTAGTCGTTGGCGAAGTTGTCAGTGTATCACCGCTTGCTATTAAGATTGACCCTAAATTAACTGTGCCTGAAGAGAATATTATTCTTACTAAAAACACCTGTGAATGGACTATGGAGATGAGCGTTGATCATGTTACAGAAAACAGAGCAGGTGGCGGAGGTATGGCTGAATATGCAAGCCATAACCATGAGTACAAAGGGCGTAAGAAGTATCTCGTTCATAACCAATTAGTCATGGGCGACAAAGTCATTATGCTGAAGGAAACTGGCGGACAGCGTTACATAGCATTAGACCGTTGGTATAACCCGAACAGGGGGTGCACGACTAAGTAATGGCAGATAATTTACTATTACCTAAACAAAATAACGATGCGCTTATTCCTGACACAGTGAATTACATTGAACCGTCGCATACGTATGATGTTGATTTTAGAGCGGATAGCCAAATTAGGGGCTATGCAGATAAGTTGCGAGCTATGGAGCAAGCGATTTATAAAATCATCAACACGGAGCGATACCAATATATCATCTACAGTTGGAATTACGGCATCGAACTACAAGACTTATTCGGGCAGCCAATTCCGTATGTGTACGCTGAGTTACAGCGACGCATAGAAGAGGCATTACTGAATGACGATAGAATCACTAAAGTATACAACTTTGACTTTAGCCACGAAGGTGGTGACGTCATGGTTGAGTTTGATGTAGATACCATCTATGGTACGCTACAAAAAATCAAGAAAGGGGTGAAAGGTATTGTATGAGCATATGACGGCCAATCGAATTGAAAAACGAATGCTCGATAGAGTTAAAGATGAATTCGATCGGCGCGAAGGTAGTGTTATATACGATGCTACAGCTCCAGCAAGTGTAGAGTTTGCTGAACTCTACATCCTAGCAGATGTTATTTTAAAACAAGCGTTTGCAACTACGGCAGACCGTGAGTTCTTAATACTTCGGGCAGCAGAGTTTAATATTTACCCGGAACCGGCCACGCAAGGCGAATTTGAAGCCCAGTTTAATATGGAAGTACCGATTGGTTCCCGATTTAACTACAATGAATACAACTTTGTTGTAACAGAACTAATCGATGATACAGAACATAAGTATAAACTCAAATGCGAACAGTACGGACGCACTCCTAATGCGACTACAGGTGATATCACGCCAATACAAGGTATTAATGGCCTTACCTCTGCTAAGATATTGAAAAATATCACGCCGGGTGAAGATGAAGAAGACACGGAAGTATTTAGAAAACGATACTTTGATGCTTTGAAATCAAAAGCTTATGGTGGCAATGGTGCTGATTACAAGGAAAAGGTATTAGCTATCCCTGGTGTAGGTGGTGTTAAAGTATACCGCTGTTGGAATGGTGGCGGTACAGTTAAGTTAGTCGTCTTAAATAGCGACTACAAACCGGCGGCAGATGAACTGATTAAGGAAGTAGAAAACGTTATAGACCCTGCACCGAAAGGCAAAGGCTATGGACTTGCTCCTATTGGTCATACTGTAACTATCGAAAAGGCTGAACCTGTAACTGTCAACTACCGAATTGAAGTAACTATGATGAGCGGGCATAACGTTAACGAAATTCAAACTCTTGCTGAAAACGCTATCAAGCAACGATTACTTATTCGTGCTAAAGAATGGTGTAATCAAGACGAGAAGGATCATGTTATTCTTCGGTCTAGCCTGGTAACAGCTTTGATGGTTGAACTTCCTAACGTTCTTGATGTGGGTAGAATTACCGTAAACGGTGCCGCGATATCAAAACTTGAATTAAAGGATAATCAAATCCCAGTATTAGGGACGATTACTTTGGTGGCAGTATGATTACAGATTTCGGTATTTTTAAGAGAGATATTGATGTCTCACAATTCGCCGTTCCGTTAACTCGTGATTCTCGAGATATTCAAGAAGTGTATCGAGTGGAATCGGCTGAATTACAACTACTATGGGATATCATGTTAGATATCTTTAAGGAAGAATACATTTATACCGCATCAGATTACGGGCTCGAAGCCTGGGAACAAATATTAGGCATCAATCCTCCGGATTTGACAGACACAGAAGGGCGCAGAAGTGAAATACTATCGGTATTAATCGGTCAGCGTCCTTTTACTATGCCTAAAGTACAAGAAATGCTTAATTTTAAATTCGGTAATCACGTAGTAGAACACTCTGTTGTATCTGATAGGTATGAGTACTGGCTAGACGTAGTAGATGGGTTTGAAACACAACTCAACAATATTATTGATTATGTCGAGCCTTTAATTCCTAAGAACTTAATCATCAAAACTAAAAGTACTACAAACCTTAACGGCGAAATATATATCGGTGCTATCTCCGATGTATATGAATCCTTCCATGTTGGGGCGGCATTAGATAAGTTTGACTTCAAAGTAGGCTCTGACATTAATATAGGCATGAGCTTCGACGTATTAGAAACAATTAAAGTATAAGGAGAACACATGGCTTCAATTTATCCAAATACACGATTAACCAATTATGGCCGTGAGTTAATCGCAAGATCGCAAGCAACTGGTAAGAAGTTGCAGTATATTAAATTAGTTACTGGGGACGGTCAGCTCGATAATCAAAATATCGATACTATGACCTCTGTAATAGCTCCAAAATTGGAGTGCCCGTTTACCTCTAATGGTGAATTCGTAGGAGACGGTCAATTTAGAATTGAATTTGCAGTAGGCAATAGTACGGTAACTAATGGATTCTTTGCTAGGGAATTAGGTGTATATGCTAATTTAGAAGGGGAATCTGATTCCGCTGCTAGATTAATTGCATATAGTAATGGCGGTAACTACGCATCCTATATTCCGTCTAAGGAGACACCGATTAATTCTAAAGTATTCTCCTTAGATGTTGTAATTGGTAATTCTACAAATGTAACCGTTAAGAAGATTGATGCGGCATATCTGACTAGAGGTGCATTAGAGGCCCATAGCCGTGATACAAGTGCGCACGCTCCTATCACAGACCAAATTAAAGCAATCCTCGGTAGTGCTAACTGGAAAGACTCTCCGGCAA
>ERZ772932.313-NODE-313-length-28164-cov-6.117898_pt1 | contig 28164 bp, 19 predicted proteins | sample MGYA00511684_ERZ772932 | MGnify/ENA primary metagenome ERZ772932 (study PRJEB29015, sample SAMEA2738078) | human oral metagenome | biome: human oral; feature: human-associated habitat; material: saliva | place: China | collected 2210 ...
TAAGGCAAGAGGGAACAGAATTATAGAAGTAAACCACCAACTACAGCACTATAAACAAAAGGCACGGGAACTACTGACCTCTAAAGAAGGCATCAAGCATCGAGGACAAAGGTGCATAGAACCTGAAGCTGTTTTTGGACAGACAAAATATAATAAAGCCTACAAGAGGTTTAGGCATTTTGGAAAAGACAAGGTCAATATGGACTTTGCCTTCTTTGCTATAGCCTTTAACATAGGGAAAATGTGTAGAAAAACCAATCTCAAGGAACTAAAAGCCATTATGGAGGTACTTTTAGGCAGCTTCAGATGCTCTATACAAGTTTATATAGGCTATTTAAAGCCCTATAAATCATTTTATATGAAATTAGCAGCATAGCTGCAGTAAATAACGAATTATGTGGTAGACAAGGTAAAGGGAGAGTAAAAAAGAGGATGTATCAATTTTGACACACCCTCATTCTTATATATAAGCTTTTCAAGGGCGTCACATGCAGCACAATATGGTAAGACACATACTATATGTCTACACAATTTCCCATTTTTTATTTTTTCATAATTCAAAAAGCTTAAGACGTCGGAGTCTTCTTTTGTTCCATCTATTACCTGGAGCAAATCAAGAATTTCTTTTTCGTGCTCAAATTGACAATGTAGTTTATCAGGTGAAGTATCTTTTGAAATAGATCGAGTTCTGAACAAAGCAGAAAAAGCATATGTAACACCGCTTTTTTTCATTTGTTCTAGTTTTAGCCTTGCTGATTCACTTGGATTGAAGGCAAAGCGAATCATTTGAGGGAATCCAAAATAAGGGTTGTCCCAGTCGTTATAATCATCTTCATTTTGATGTGTATTTTGATAATTCTCCTGATCCCTCACTATATCAGAAAATTGATAAAAAGCAATAATATCATCTTTTGAAAATTCACTTCCCATCAATATTCTATATGGCGTTCCAGAAAGATGGATTCGTACTTTTGCATTAAAGCTCTTTATTTCAGTATTTAATACATCTAACGAACAGTCTGAACCATAAAATTCTTTTTTTACTTCGTACTCATTTATAAATACTTTGTTTTCAACAAGCACCTTGCCATATTCTTTAGCTCTTGCACCAAAGTGAGTTTCATCAATAAGTAATAGATCAATACTCTGTTGAAAGACCTCTTTATGTTTCTTCTTTATTATTTTACCAGTAAGATCTTGAAGTGTCAAAAATAAGACCACGCTTTTATTCTTAAGTGTTGAAGATAAGATATCATCGTCACGTAATAAATCATCATTTGTAAAAAACAAGTAGTCAGTAAATTTCTTATGGCCTTCTACTGTTTTTTTCCATTCAGATTTTACATCTGCTTTCCCTGAAACCACGACAACAAACTTAGCTTTCATTTCAACTGCACAGCACATCGAAGTGAACGACTTACCAAATCGCATCACAGCATACATAAGGAGATTTTTACGTCCTTTCTTCAATGCCTCTTTAAATTTACCTATTGTTACGAGTTGATTTGGTCTTGGCTCATAATTATCTTCATGATTATAATGAAACTCAAGAGGAATTCCTTCACTAAAATATTTGTACTTCTTCAATCCCTTAGTATATGACGATTGTATATCTTGAATTGCATCTGCAACATCTCTTTTATCTACATCTTTGAAAAATTCATTTGAATATGGCTGATCGGGATAAACATCGGGGGTAAGTCTTAGCTTACCATTTTCTAATAAGAAGCGATGAACTTCATAATCTCTAAAATAAACATTTTGATCGACAGTAGCCTTAGCACTATAAATCTTGATCAGATCCGGATATTTTTGTCGCCATTCTTTTAGTCTTTTATTAAGAGGACGATATGTATCTCCTATTTTTAGATAGTCTGCTATTTTATTAGTTTGAAAAGCATATATATGTGGTTCAACTCTTCCAATTATTAGATTTTCAAGTAAATTGATATTCTCAAATTTTTCCATACCGATTAGTGCTAATATTTATAAATGAATCAATTATACCAGAATCCCAATCTTTTATATTACAATATATTCCATTATGAGAATATTCTTTGCCACCTTTACAACCTGGACATGGTAGTATTTTTTCTCTCAAGGAAGAAATGTTATCTCCTCCAAAATTAAACTGCTGCTCAACAGCTATGGTATTATGGCAAGAAAATGGGACAACTAATTTAAGACCATCCATCTGCCATAAATTCCAAGAAATGATAGTTGCTATTCTTCTTATTAATTTTTTATTAGGTAGAGAATTATGTCTTTGATAGTAATAATCTAAAAAGGTAAATAAAACATTCTCACGTGCTATCAATAAGTTATCACCTTGTAATTCAAAACCATATGTATGCTCTATGGCTTTTATAGACCACTCCAACCACTCTTCGTCAGTAGCTGCATTCTCGCTAATTATACGAAACTTTCTATCAAGAAGACCTATTCTTTTTATAAGTTCTATCCCCTTGCCAGTTGTGCTATCGTAACGACTGACAAGATATGGAGCTTCACCGCATGAGATTTCTAATAAAGGATTAAGAATATAATCCTTCCAATTCTTTCCTTCAGGAAAAGATACTTTTTTTTTGCACTACAATCCAACCCTCTCCAGACTCTTTATTAAAAACAGATTTTCTCCCAAAAAAAGTATCATCAAGCAAATTATTCTGTTTATTACATAACCAAGAAGGAGTAAAGACTTCTGCTTTACTACGTGCTCTTAATCTTTGTTGTATGGAAGTTTTTACAGAACGAGGACGTATGATTGCCGAAAACATCTTACCTGTAATGTTACTAATTATAATATTATCCGTTGCAGCAAATCCTTCTCCTTTTTCTTGATAATCATCTGTAGCCCATATAATATTATTATTCGTGGTCCTATCATATAATAAAATATCTAAGAGTTCTTTATCAAACTCTAAGATTTCATCTTCGCTTATATCAACTTTTGCAATATCTAACATATTATATACCATTCAATTGTTAGCTTGGCATAGAGAATGAATTTTAAAACTATTCTCCTTTTAACGACTACTCTAATAATCTTTTATATCTATTTCAAATATTTCTACAGTTTCTCTGACTTACCAAGAGAAGCCTGAGATATGCCTATCTCCATAGGGAAAACTATCATATCAGTTTTATCTAACTCTCGGTAAGCCAATTACTACTTATCTCCTCTTCAGCTAAAGTAATACGTAAGCGACCTATATTTCCGCTACCTTCATATAGCTGTATTTTGTGCAAAGTTAAGCATAAAATGTATATTAAAACTATTTCATACAAAATATTATACTTTACTCACTTATACTAGAACCTGTGCTGCTGAACTGCATTTGTCTATAAGCATTGACAACTTCTTGTTTGCTGATATAACATTGATTCTAACTTTGGGAGATAGTTCTTATATAATGACATTGGTGTCGGGGACAATGAATGAAAGTATATCAAAATAAACAATGTGTAGATAGTTATTTCTTCACTATTTTCTTACCATTCACTATATACACACCCGTGGGTTGATTTTCCAATTCACCCTGCACGCATATACCATTGAGCGTATAAACTTTTAGGCGAGACACCTTCTCTGCATTCGGCATATCTACCATTGTAGGGTCTTTCGCAATAACAACTTTCTCTTTTACCATAGTACCATTCAATTCCACACAGTGTTTTGTTGAATTGAATACAGCTCCCGAAGGCTGAGTAATATTACAACCTATCAACTCGAAAGCTGCAAAATCTCGAATAGATCCTCGTTTTGTTCCTTCGGCCGTTACAGTTGCATGTCGAATAGTAAGTTTTTCACTTGAACTACTATTCCCTGAAATTCCATACAAACTACTCTTAGCATTCACAACGCAATTATCTATGGTTAAATCTGTCTCTATTGCATAGAAAGCACAGTCTTCTACGCTTTCTACATTTAGTGTTCCACCGCCGGTAATAGTCAATGCCTCCCTAAAACCAATAGCAGCTTTCTTCGCCAAAATATTGCTTGTACCAACAAGTTTTATTATTAAACCTTTTACTTCTGAATATATTCCATGCCCATCTGTTATGTTTATTGCAGCATTTTCTAATATAAGTACTTTAGTTTGTGGGTCGTATTGCACTTTTCCACTTACACCTTTAATAACAGAAAGGTCGCCACAGTTATCTGGAGTAACTGCTATATCTGCTATTTCAAGTATTTCTTCGCTTTGTGCCTTTGTAGATGTGGGTAGATAAAACAACAAAATTAAAATAACTATTGTAGTCCTACACGTGTTTTTTAATAAAGTAATATTCATAATAAGTAAGCCTTCCTGTTTATACTCTTATGGAGCAACGCCGTATCGAAGGCATGGGCGTTTAGTGGATTAATTGAGATTGTATTTCTTAACCAATATACTAAAGTATAGATTAAGAACAAGAATTACACCTTAAACAAAACTATTTCTTCACTATTTTCTTACCATTCACTATATACACACCCGTGGGTTGATTTTCCAATTCACCCTGCACGCATATACCATTGAGCGTATAAACTTTTGAGCGAGACACCTTTTCTGCATTCGGCATATCTACCATTGTAGGGTCTTTCGCAATAATAACTTTCTCTTTTAAGATTTTATCGTTTAATATTATTGCGTGTAACATCGAATCAAATTCAGCTCCTTCTGGTTCAGAAATCTTACAACCAATCAGCGTAAGCTCGGCAATATCACGAACAGAACCATTCTTTTTTCCTTCAGCACTAACAGTTGCATTTCTAATAACAAGCTTATCGTCTTTTCCTCCTAATCCATTTATACCATATTGTGCACCTTTCACATTTAGTGTACAATTATCTATGGTGAGTGTAGTACTAAGAACGAAGATACCAACCCAACCATCACCGCCTACATCGAGTGTTCCATCGCCTACTATAGTTGCTGGTTTATGAAATAACATAGATGGAAATCCACTAGAAGTAACTTTATTTACACCAACAACTTTTATTGTTAAACCTTCTATTTGCGATTCTATCGGATTTTTATTTGGTGTGTCTATTGTTGCATCTTGCAAGGTTAGTGTTTTTGTATCAGGGTCATATTTAACCGTCCCACTTACTCCTTTCACCACAGTCAGGTCGTTATAATTTGCAGAACAAACCTTCTCGCCACCAACAGAAAGGTCGTATTGCACTTGTGCCTTACTACAAACAGGAAACAAAAACATAAATATTAGTGGCAATAACATAGCAACTTTACATACATTGGTCATGGAATATTTTTTCATAAGCATTAAACCTCTCTGTAAAATCTCGTTTAGAGCAACACCGTAGCAGAGGTATAGGGCGTTTTGTTTGTTTTATTAGATTGTTGTTTTATATGCTTTTATGTGTGCAAATATAATATTTTAATTTCATATTGCAAACTATTTTCGCATATTACTTTGCTTAATTGCGCTAAAAACACAACAAACTATAACACCTTAATATCTCAAAGCACCAAAAAACACATAAAAGCAATTGTTCGCTAACTATTCCACAGATGCTTATTTCTGCGTCCTAAAAAAACAAAAAACAATCGCCCACAATATAAAAGGTAGATTCAAAAGAAGCATTACACATTATACATAATAGGCATATACACAACACAAAAGCGAGAAAGCCAATGGGTTGGTTTGTTTAGTCTGCTATATATATTTAAAATACAGTATTCGATACACAATTATTGTAACGCTTCCGTCTACATTTTCGATGAGGTTTTTAATTCAATTCATAGAAATCGCCTTCATCATTAATGCGATAAACGGTTATGTGAACTTTCTTTCCATCTACAGTTTTTACGTATATAGTTCCGTCAGAGTATATTGCAAAACTTTCTTTTTCGTTGTTGTAAGAGCTGAAGGCTAAGACTTCGATACAGTTATCAATACTTATAGTGTTGTTACGATAGGTGAATATAAGGAACTCATCGTCCTCGTTATAGTTTAAACAGACCAAGATGGGGAATCCTTTATAGCTGGGTAGTTTCACAAAGTCGAACCCCTTGCCGTTTTGTATCTCCTCTATGCGGTCTCCAGCAACCACCTTAAGTTTTCTTTTATATGCACGTATATTGTATTGCCGGGCGTGTTTGCTGCTCATTTCCTTATCAATATCTTTATACAAATCGGCATCTGTATACACTAAATGTGCGGTTGGAGATGGCAAACCTTGATTTTTTCGACTGATGTACTTGTATACTCCGACATATCCTTTGCAGTATAATGCAAGATATTTGCCCGTGTAAATGTATTCCAGCATATCGCTGTAAATGTCTTTCATAGTGGATTGCAGAAGCAGAACGGGGACAGATTTGGTAATGTTGATGCCTAAATTGGCAAAGTATTTTGTGAGAGAAGGATAGTAAAGGGCATCGCGTTGATACATAAAAGGGTCGCGTACGGTGCGACAAACCTTCAGTTTCTTGCCGTTTAAGTAAAGTATTGAGTCGCCGAAAAGCTTTATTTTCATACTTTTCAGCTCATCAATGGGACTGCTATCCGAGTTTCCTGTGTAGTCTTTATACCACACAAGTTCCCAGCTATCCTCCGTTTTATACTTCATAGCTGCATATTTTGCATGGATAGCGTCCCAGTTTGTGGTGGCATTGTTATTTCTCTGCTCTTTTGTATCGCTTTTCTCCTGCAACAGACTTTTCGCTTTGCCATTGCGTTGCACTACTTTTGTTGATGCTAAGTTTGCGCTAGTTTGGCGGCAACCTACAAAGAAAAGGAGACCAACCAATATATAAAACATTCTTTTCGTCATACTGTTATGCTGTTTTAGTTGTTCTATTATGTTGATGTCAGGCATATTTGCTGTGGCGGTGCGTTACCTTTTCTCCAACATTTTTACAATTTTTGCCAACTTTTGGCTACGTGCAATAGAGATGGGAGTTTGCCCTGTATTGTTCTTTACATTTCGTTTTGCCCCGTGTTTCAGCAGCAATTGCACCATGTTTGTATTCTTCTTCTCTACCGCAACTATTAAAGGAAAACTTACATTATCGCCTCCGAGATTGCCTACGCCATCGGCTTTTGCGCCACTTTCTAATAAAAGAGATGCCATTGGAACGTTGTTCAGGTCGCAACACATCATCAATGGGCACAGCCCATCTTCGTTATAAGGCTGGTTAGGATCGGTTCCTAACGCCAACAACTGCTTTACAAGATTCATATCGGCGTTGTTTATAGCCATATAAAGTGCATCGTACGTAAACACATCGTCAGAGCAAACACAGCCAATATCTGCCTTTCTTTCAATAAGTTTCTGTGTAGCAGTCTTGTTTTTATACAGTAATGCATACCCCAAAAGTGTATAAGCGTGATAATTGTCTGCAGCTATCAGCGAGTCGATGTTGCCAATGTGCTTAATGTTGGCATCGAGTTCGGCAAGATTATTTGCCTTTATTGCCTTTATTGCCAGTGCATAATAATTTTTGTGCGTTACAGTTTTGCGCACTGTTGGTTGTCTTTTTCTAATAGGTTGTGCATAGTTTGCCGTAGCGAAGGCTACCAGTATGATGCACAAAATTAGGCTTCTGAATCTTTCCATAGTTGCATTTGCTTATATCATCAGGTTGTCTGCTGCCCGTTTCCTTGCTGTTTTATAGTCATTGGTTATGCGTTTCGATTTTATTCTTTCGGGGATTCCTTGTCCACAATATGCTTAATTCAGCTGTTGCGAACGAGTAAAGAAGTTAGCAAACAACAATGACTGTTGGAAACAAAGTTATAAAAATAACTTTATACATCCTTCATTTTCTGCCTACCTTTTTATATAATTAACAGTCGTTTTAGGCTCTCCGTATCCATTTGTTCCTACCCTTTCTACAAACAAAAACACCGTCAAGGGTTGTACATAGCAATCTATCACATAGCTCGTTAGAACAATTCACACACCCAATATATCTATATGCTCTTTCAAAAACCCCCTTTTTGCATTGTAAAAACCCCCTTTTTGCACGCCAAAAACCATACTTTTACACGGCAAAAACCATACTTTTGTATGACGATTATGTAACATACAGATAAAGAACAAGTTACAAACATTCTGTGAAATATCCACGTTTGCCCACGAAATGCGTTGCAAACGATTTGCAACAACATAACATTCAAAAAACAAAAACCATACTTTTGCATTGCAGATTACACCTTATTATATATATATCACACTCTAACCAGAGAGTAGACCCCTTAAATTGTATCACAATTCATTGTAATAGCATCAACTTTGCCCCCATTTCGTTAAATAGAAACATAGCATCCGCTCCCCATTTCAGATGATGTTTACAAAATAAAATAGCCATACAAGAGCATTTTAAACACTAAAACATATAGAACATATACCCTAATGTAGGTATTTTTATACTAAAGTAAACCATTTTCACCTAAAAATACATAACATTTAGGTATTGCACCAAAAGAGAAAAAGAACTACTTTTGCAATCGATTATTATAAGTATATACAACAAAAAAGGTAGATTTTATGAGCAGGATAATCACAACATTATTTGCAGGAGCTTTGTTGTGTGGATTAACAACTACAGCAAAGGCACAAATAAATGCGGTAGATTCGGTGATGAACCATGTAAAAGGAAACAGACTTAGCTTAGGAGGATATGGCGAAGCAGCCTTTTCGCGCAATTTTTATAGCGACAACGGAAACCGCTACACTACACCACGACTTTATAAAAACGACCCCAGTCATGGCAGATTTGATATCCCCCATGCAGTAATCTATTTAGGATACAACTTCGGAAAGGGCTGGAGTATGGGCTCAGAAATAGAATTTGAACATGGTGGATCTGGCTCTTCAATAGAATACGAGGCAGATGAAGCCATTGAATTTGAGAACGAAACCGAAAAAGGAGGCGAGGTTGAACTAGAACAATTCTGGCTTCAGAAATCGTTTGGAAGTGCATTTAACATCAGAGCAGGACACATTGTAGTGCCTTTCGGATTAGTAAACGCACACCACGAACCGCTGAACTTCTTCACCGTATATCGCCCAGAAGGCGAAAATACCATACTTCCAAGCACATGGCACCAGACTGGTGTATCGTTTTGGGGACGTAAAGGCGACTTCAAATACGAGGCACAATTCATCGCAGGCTTAGATGCTTACCACTTCAGCCGTGCCAATTGGATTCAGAAAGGTACATCAAATCCATTCGAATTCGAGGTTGCTAACAAGTATGGAGCACTCGTACGCATCGACAACTATTCTGTTCCAGGCTTACGCATAGGCGTTAGTGCATACACAGGACAGTCTATGCACAACAATGTGCCACACGATAGCGAACGCGGAGCAAAGAAAAAGATAAAAGGAAACATCTATCTTGGTAGCTTAGACTTTACATACAATCGCTACAATTGGATAGCACGAGGAAATATAGACTATGGTTACGTTAGCAATGCAAAGGAAATTTCTAACTTGGCATACCCTAACACACAATACGTTAAGCCATACGAAACAGGAAACGGCAAGTATTTTGGCAGCCACGCAATGGCTATGATGTTCGAGTTTGGTTACGATATCTTCTCACAATTTAGTAAGTTGCGTGCCGACAACCAACGTCTTTATCTCTTCGGACACATTGAACACTACGACTCTTACATACATGGCACAACCAAAAAGTGGACTAACAAAACCATTTTTGCTGCTGGTGTAAACTACTATCCAATACCACAGATAGCCATAAAGGCAGAATATAACTATCGAAACCTCAAGAAAGGATACAACGACGAACCAGCTATCAACATTGGAGTTGCATACGAAGGCTTCTTCCTATAAGGAGAAACACACCACGTTTGCAACCCACAAAGAATGCAACTGACTAACTAAAAGATATTTTATTCCATCAAATAAAATCATAAACATTAAGTTTTTAATTCAGACAACAATGAAAAAGGTAACAAAATTAGCAATGCTTCTGCTTGCAGGAACCCTCTCAACAGGTTTCGTTTCATGTAGCAGTAGCGACGATGTAACACCAAGTCCGCTCGTAACAGAGGAACAACAAACAACTCTCGAACAGGCAGAAAGTGCTAGTAAAGCAAATGCACAGAAAACAGAAATGGGTAAGATTATTTCTAACTATCTCGATGCAGTTATTAAACCAACATATCAAGATTTGGCTAACAAGGCAGATGTTCTCTACAAAACATGCCAAAACCTTTACCAAAAACGTAAGGCTGGAACACTAACACAGAACGATATAGACGCAGCTTGCGCAGCTTTCAAAGATGCAAGACGCGATTGGGAACAGAGCGAAGCATTCCTTTATGGTGCCGCTACCGATAACCAAATCGACCCACATATCGACTCTTGGCCTCTCGACCATAGCCAATTGACACAAGCTTTGAACAATGCTGACGTTATTGCAGGTATTACTGGCGAGAATCCAGCTAAGTATGTGTACGAGAATAACAGTAACTTCGACTCAGTACTTGGCTTCCACGGATTGGAATTCGTGCTCTTCCGCAATGGTCAAAACCGTACAGTTGCTGCCTTTAACGCAGAAAAAGAAACCGAAGCAGGCCTTACTTCTGTTAAGACTATAGACGAAGCTGCCTTCGCAGTTGCCGTTGCTGGCGACCTTCGCAATATGACTTATCTGTTGGAATACGGCTGGTTAGGACTTTCAGTACCTACTTCTCATCAAGAGCAATTGGCAAATGCAATGTGGGTTATCAATGGAACACGTTACCACGGACTATCTGCTAAGAACATACCATACCGCGATTTCTTGCGCTATGCTACTACAGAACAAGGCTGGTTCCCAACATGGCACGAAGCATTACAGAACATATTCGATGGCGGTTGTGGCAACATTTGCAACGAAGTAGCCGAACAAAAACTTGGTCAGGCATACCGTGTTGCAACTGGAACTGGTACATCTGAAGATGCAGCAAACTACATTGAGTCTCCTTATAGCAAGCGTTCTTTCCAAGATTATCAGGACAATATCTACTCTATTAAGAACTCTTTGTATGGTGTTCGTGGTACAGAGAATATCTCAACTCCAGTAGATAACTCTATCATGAACTTCCTAAAGAAGTACAATTACGCTGGATACAACGACTTGAACAATGCACTTAACGAAGCTATTGGTGCTTTGGAAACTGCAAAGAAGAGTGGTGTTGCATTCATAGATAACCCTGGTGCAGCTCAGGTTAAGAACTGTATTGATAAGGTACAAGCACTCAATGATGAACTTGGAAAGGCAGGAGCATGGATTAACCAACAGGTTGATAAATAAGCCTCGAGGTTTAATCTAACTACTAAAGATATTAGAGACGTAGCTTTGCCATACGGTAAGGCTACGTTTTCGAACATATATTAATTTAATAAAGCATTATGAAACACAACACTTTTTTTAGCTATCTGTTTGCCGCAACAGCTCTTTGTTCACTTGTTGCGTGCTCGGACGACGTTACGCCGCCTGGTCCCGACCAGCCACAAGAACCCGAAACAAAATATGTTGGACAAGCTGTCGGCAACTTCAAAGCGGACGAATGGTATCCGGGTGGCCAACTTGGAACTACCGAAAACGTAAATACAGGCTGTTACGAAGATAACACTCCTGCTATAGAACAGCAAGGATTGCTCAATCGTTTCAACCAAGGCGATATGATGGCAAGTGCCAAATACACGCTGAGCACACCTCCTTACAATGGTTGGGGACCTATTGCTTCACGCCGTTCGTGCGAATATTGCCACGCTGGAGGCTATGCACACGGACACAGTCGTGATAATATGGATCCTGTAATGGGTAATGGTTACATTGTTTCGGTGTACTATCCTGATGCACCCGGTAGCAATAATGGTACGCCAGTAGACCAATTAACCACCTTTACAATGCTACAAGCAGTGGAGCCTTTCCTACCTCCTGTAGATCCAAAACAGATTAATATCACCTGGCACAACGTTTCTTCTATGCCAAGCGGACTACCAATGCAGTTCCCCGACGGCGAAAAGTTCAGCCTACGATACCCTTCTGTTAGCATTCCACAGACTGCTTTCAACACCGATCCTAAGCCAAGTGGGTACGAAGTACGCCTTATTGCATCGTGCAACTTCCAAGGTTTGGGCTTAATTGATGCCATTTCAAACGAAGATTTAGAGGCACAATACAAGCAAGAAGGTAGATTTGTTGAGCTTAATCCTGAGTTTTTCGACAACACTACCAAGACTTTGAAGCCTAACGCATGGGCAGAAGACGCTTTCGGAAACAAGTTTGTAAAACGCTTCAACTACGACTTGCTCGATGGTTGTTTGGAAAACGACGTTGCTTTATGGGACGAATTAAACGTACTTCGCTCTGATATTAAGCACATTTGCTCTACCGAACCATGGGCAAAAGCTATGTCAGAGAACAACAACGTAATAGATTACATACAGAAAAATGGTGCCAACCCATCATCATACGTGCACCCTTACTACAACGATGGTACACGCGAAGGTATAAAAAAAGCACTTGCTTACCTGCTCTCTCCTAACGATAATGTAAACCTTTACAACAATCCTTACTTCAATTTCAAGCCCGAAATGAGCGACGATGCCTACCATTCATTTATGGTTTGGCACAGAGGTCTTGCCGTTCCACGTGCTCGAAACCTCAACGACAAGGCTGTTCAACGTGGTAAGGAACTGTTTACTGGCGAGTTAGGGTGTGCTCATTGCCACCGCGCTTCGTGGACAACAGGTGCCGACAACCATGGTTCATCTGTAATTTTGGGCAACAAACAGCTACCTAAATATGCACATCAAACCATCTATCCATACACTGACTTCATTCAACACAAGCTCGATATGAAGAACGATATACACGGTTCGTGGTGCCGAACAACTCCTTTGTGGGGACGAGGACTATCTCTTCTTAACTCTGGAGTCGAAGACCGACTACACGATGCACGTGCTAGGAACGAGATAGAGGCTATTATGTGGCACGCATACAGCAAGAATAGTCAGGCATACAATGCTGCTTTCAAGTTCTATAACTTGCCAAAGGCAGACCGCGATGCTGTAGTTAAGTTCATACGTTCTATCTAACGAACATTAAATTCTATCATACTTATTAAGAAGAAGATGCTATCCGCAAAAACGATATCCATCTTCTTCTTTTTCTCCAATCGGATTTTAGTATTTGCATACATCTTATTTTATTATAGGTTTGGCTAAAGGTTATTGGCGCAGAACAGTAAAAAACGGCATCGGGAATAGTAAAAACACAAGCCAAAAATAAATAAAATATAGAATGTTGAATGCTATTTTACATATACAAAAAGAGGTAAACAGGCTGCCTAATGGCAGATTTGAATTATTATTTCGCACATGCAAGTAAAGAAAACACTACAAAAAGTATACGTAGCTATTATAGTTGTAATGGCGGTTGCAACCATTATTGGAAAGTATACTGGTTTAGATTACGTTTCAGATAACATCTTCGGAACATGGTGGTTCAGTCTTTTGTGGGCTATAGGCACGGCTCTTGGCATTGTCTACTTTATAAAACAAAAGGTTCGTCGCCCCATTATTGTGCTCTTACACCTATCGTTCGTTGTTATTCTTGCAGGGGCATTGCTCACCCATCTCACCGCAAAACAAGGCATTATACACCTCCGACAAGGCAAGGCAACTACCATTTATATTAACAAAAATGGTGAAAACGAAAAACTACCTTTTACCATTTTGCTCAACAAATTCAGCGTTTCTTACCATGCAGGAAATATGGCTGCTATGGACTACGCATCGAATGTAACCATTGTTAAGGACAATAAAAGGTCGCAACAGAATATATCTATGAACAACATATACACGGGGTCGGGTGTCCGTCTCTACCAAAGCAGTTTCGACGAAGATATGAAAGGGTCTTATCTTTCCGTAAATTCAGACCCTTACGGCATTCCCGTTACCTACACAGGCTATGCTCTTCTGTTCTTTGCATTGGTAGCAATGCTTGTCGAACCCAAAGGAAACTTCCGCCGTTTGCTCCGCAACAACGTTGCAAAAGGAACCGTTTCTATATTGCTTTTGCTATTCAGTGCAGCAACAAATGCCCAAACCACATTGCCAAAAGCTACTGCCAACCAGTTTGGAAAACTATTAATAGTATACAACGGACGCATCTGCCCAATAGAAACTTATGCCATCGACTTCACTAAAAAGCTTTATGGCAAAGCCAGTTATAAGGGTTTTACACCCTGTCAGATACTTACAGGTTTCTTGTTTTGGCAAAAAGAATGGATGGGCGAACCCATTTTACAAATAAAGGGTAGAGAAATGCGAACCAAAATGCACCTGAACGAATACATCGCACCCAGTAGTTTGTTTAACAGTCAGGGCTATATCTTAGGTCCATATCTACAAGATGCACAGGGCGCACAAGATGGAATAGGCAAGGAAATACTTGATACCGACGACAAACTTATGCTTCTGATGAACTTGATACAGGGCGAAACGCTAAAAATATTTCCCTATACGGCACCCAATGGAAGTGTAAACTGGTTTGCACCTACTGGCAAACTTCCACATTCTATGCCTGCAGCACAACAACAATACATACGTTCTATTCTTTCGTTAGCAGGGCAACTGGCTGTGCAAAACAAGGTTAGCACGCTCAACGAACTGATTTCTAAATTACAAAAATATCAATATCGCTATGGCAGTACCGCCATACCAGCTGGCATAGCTATAAGTGCCGAACACATTTACAACAGTTTTCCGTTTGCTACAGTACTCTTCATAGTGAACCTTACACTTGGTTTGCTCTCCGTTTTCTTCCTTACTCGTCCACGTCGCTATGCCCTTTTCACGTGGCTTATGGCAGTGTCGTGGTGCGTTCTCACCTTTACACTGGCGCTGCGGTGGATAATAAACGGAACAATACCCATTGCCAATGGCTACGAAACTATGCTTCTTCTGTCGTGGCTCATTATGATTGTGTCGATAGCAACCACACGCAAACTCCAAATTATGACTACTTTCGGACTGCTTGCCAGTGGTTTTATGCTGTTGGTTAGCCATTTGGGCGAAATGGACCCCAGCATAACGCCTCGTATGCCCGTACTAAACAGTCCGCTGTTAAGCATACATGTCAGTATCATTATGGTATCGTATGCACTACTTTCGCTCACTTTTGTTTGTGCAGTGGCATATTTCTGTACGCAACGAAGCACCAAAACCAATATCGTTCAGATTAATTCGCAACTCACTACCCTCTCTCAAATCTTCTTATACCCTGCCATTACCACGCTCGGACTGGGTATATTCATTGGTGCTATCTGGGCAAACATCAGCTGGGGAAACTATTGGGGGTGGGATCCAAAGGAGACATGGGCACTCATAACCTTTATGATTTATGCCATTCCCCTACACTTTCAGAGTCTGCCTAAGTTTCGAAAGCCAAACATATACCACCTTTTTATGCTTATAGCCTTCCTTAGTATTCTTATGACATACTTCGGAGTGAACTACATTTTGGGGGGTATGCACTCATACGCATAACGTTTGCGCAACACCAAAACCTGTCCCCTTACAGCCCATTACACGCATTTCGCAAGCTGTGGGGGCATATTTTTTGTGTCCATACATACACCAAAACCAACTGATGCCGTGTTAAAAACATTATAAATCACGACATTTACAATAGGAATACGCCATTTATTTTGCAGATTTATGTGCATTCGGGACACAATAAATCGCATATACGCCTTACGAAATTTCCCACGAACACACCGCCAAGCGTAGGGGACCGATTCATCGTGCCCGTATCCTTGCATTGTCAAATCCGTATTTTCCCATTATTAAATACGTGTATTCGTTTCATCGCAAACGGATGTCCACATCTTAAAATACGTATATTCAAATCTCCACACACGCATTTCTGTTCCCCATTTTGTGGGCATTTACGGATATACGGGCACGATAAATCGGTCCCCTACGGCTGCTAACGGTCCGCTAATAACGCTGCTGCCGAATTGGAATAATATGGCAAACACTCCGCAAAATATCCACATTCACCCACGAAATGCGTGCGACCGATTTGCAACAACATAACATTCAAAAATCAAAAACCATACTTTTGCAATGCAAAAACCCCCTTTTTGCACGCCAAAAACCATACTTTTACACGCCAAAAACCATACTTTTGTTCTGCAGACATGTAACGTACACAGAATGAACACGTTGCGAACATTCCGTGAATATCCACATTCACCCACGAAAACACCCAACGAACAATTTGCAACTATACAACTTTCAAAAAACAAAAACTATACTTTTGTTTTCCCTAAAATGTAATGCCATTACACCATAGCACAGAAACAACACACAACAGCACATTATATATAATGTATACACACACTTATTATATACACCACACCACACAATCGCAATAAATTTACTCACCATCAGAAAACTTAAAAAATAGTTATCAGCCACCATAAAAGGCGAAAATATGGCGCAAAATGTGAAAAAGATAAAAAAAATAAAGATATTACAGTCTACCTTTTGCCATTCTAAAGAATATTACTAAATTAGCGGACGAATACAGAGAGATATAGAAATAAAAACCATATATATCGATATCAGGCAGACTCTATCAACAATAGTTATAGTGGTTTTGCCCCTAAATCGAGAAGAATCCACCCCTAAACACAAGATGTATTACCAAATATACATCGGGAAATGCCAAAAGTGGATAGCTTAGAAAAATAGAAAGGCACAGAATGTACGGCGAAAAAACAAATCGTCTGCCACAATGTGGAAACCCTAAAATGTGCCTTCAGTATATAAATCAAGTACTATTATTCATTACATTCTTACGTTTATGAGAAAAAACTATTTACAATTAGCCCTTGCGGCAACCTTAACAATGGCAGCAACAGCCACTGTTTCTGCTCAGCAAAACACTCAAAACGAGGTTCAAAAGCTTACACGAAGCGTACTACCGCAGCAGTCTAAAATTACAACAGCTGCCTTTAGCCTCAACAAAAATGTGGCTAACGTACCCCTAACAACAGTTTATAAGGCTGCAAATCCGTATGGAGAAGAACAGCAAGTAATGTTTGAAGACTTCGCAAAGATGACTTCAGGAAGCGAAGCTACCCCCGACACAGAGGCAAACATAATTAAAGACGAGTTTGAATACCCTTGGATTAACACCAAAGACGAATATTTTAAACAAGCAGGTTGGGGTTCTGGCAACGCATATCCCGCAGGCGGAACTGTTTATTTGGACTCTAATCCAAACGATATGGCACACATTAACACGCCAATGCTTAACGTAGCCGCAAACGGAGGCATAGCTTGGATTCGATTTAAAGCACGTGCTAAGAACGCCGGAGATAACCCACAAGTTATGGTAGAGGCTGCCGAAACCTTCAATATGTCGCCCTCTTGGCGCATGATGGGTAGTGCTGCACTTCCTCAACTCAGCACAGAATGGAAAGAATATTCTATGTTCTTCTATGGCGGAGGCGAATATACACTCTTCAATATCGTGTCGGTTATGGCACCAGTGTATATAGACAACATCGAAGTTTTTACAGTTAAACAACACATTGGCACACCAACCACATTGCCACATACCAACTATGAGGGTACCAGTTTCGATGCTAATTGGACACCAGTAGAGGGTGCTACAGGCTACAAAGTGAATGTTTTCACACTCAATAAGGAAACTGGTAAGGCTGAATATCTATTCGAAAACAAGCCCGTTACCACAAATAAGTTCCACGTAACAGGTGCAACGTCTGGACAAACATACTTCTATAATGTGGCTGCAACTAAGGATAATTATACCTCAATACCATCTGATAAGATGTTCGTATATAACCTTGAGGCTCCTGTTTTGAAGGATGTTACCAACTTAGATAGGAATAAATACACTGCAGAATGGAGTACTGTTCCTTCGGCAGAACGCTATAACTACATTGCATACTACGACCGTAAAGCCGACAAAACTGGCGAATTTGTAGTTACAAACGAAGATTTCACAGGCGTTAAAGACGCTGATGGAAACCTTACAGGGTGGACTAAAGAAGATCCTAACCCAGGTTCGTACGACTCTTACTATATTCCAGAAATGAAACAAGCAGGTTGGAAAGGTACACAATATGCACCTTACACCGACTATATATGCTTAGACGGCTGGCAATATTACCACAACCACCAAGACGCAGGACTTATTTCGCCAGAGATGGATATGTCTAAAGATGGTGGAAAATTCACTGTTAATGTTAAATTAGCCGGAGCTTCGACTATCGCAATAGACGAAAACAACAACGAGTTCACTGCTTATACACAGGCGGCTTTCGCTCTTTTCAACTACAACGAAACCACTTGCGACTACGAACAAGCAGAACTTATATACCCCGAAGGCTATCCAAAGGCTGTTAATGGCGACTGGAAAAACTTCACAATAAACTTTACTAAGGGTTCAAAAAAGTCTATAATAGGTATCTACGCTGTATATGCTGACGAGCATCTCTACCTCGACGACCTGAAGATTACACAGAAATATCAGGCAGGAGAAAGCCTTAACGACCCATTCATATTCCGTAGATGGTTACAAGAACCTAAGGTAGACATTACCATTCCTGCATTTGTTGGTAAGTCAGATGTTAGTCATCGTGTAACAGCTTTCAAGACAAACAGCGATAGAAACGTAAAAAAACAATACGTAGAAAGTAAGTTTAGCGAACTAAAGAAGGTGGGCACAGCCAACGGTATTAGCAATATTGGTCTTTCTAAAGCAGTGGTTAAGATGGAAGGCAACAATGTTTACGTAAACAATATCAATGGCGAAAACGTCCAAATATATACTCTCGACGGACAACTTGTGTACAATAACAAGGGCGAAAAGAACATTCGCGTAGCCTTAACACAGCACGGTGCTTACATCGTAAAGGTGGGTAACAAGACTATTAAGTTGGTTTTTTAATGTAGTCACATAGTATTAGTTGGGGCATACCAGGCTTTCTGGTGTGCCCTTTTTGCTTTTATGCGGTGCACAATAGATATTTTGGAGTAGCAAGACTCCCTATTTGTGCCAACAAAAGTTGTTAGAAATATTAATATAGTTAGGAGTTTTAGAAAGCAAAGATAGCTGTTTTGCACCTAAAAAATATCCAAGAACAATGGTTCTCGTTATAGTTTTATAAAGCAAAACAGCCAGCTTCTATAAATGTTGTCCATAGAAACACAACGTTTTCTATGGACTTTCGTGTTTACAACTTGTCGTATTCCAGATGGAAATTAATAACAGCTTCGATAGATTTCCAGTACATATCGAGCTGAATATTCTCGTTTGGAGAGTGAATAAGGTTCGATTCTAAGCCGAAACCCATAAGAACTGTCTTCACACCAAGCACCTCTTCGAAGGTTGCAATAATAGGAATGCTGCCACCACGACGTGCTGCAATGGGTCGTTTACCAAAGGCTTTTTCGAACCCACGCTCGGCTGCTTTGTAGGCAGGAAGGTCTATTGGACACACATAACCCTGCCCACCGTGCATCGATTCTACCTTTACTTTCACGGTTTTAGGTGCTACACGTTGGAAATAATCTACCACCATCTGCCCTATTTTTGCATGATCTTGGTGTGGAACAAGCCTACATGATAGCTTTGCGTATGCCTTAGAAGGTATCACAGTCTTAGCTCCTTCGCCCTGATAACCACCCCAAATGCCACAAACATCAAAGCTTGGGCGGAAGCCAGTGTGCTCTATGGTGCTGTAACCCTTCTCTCCGAACAGCTCATCAACGTCTAACGACTTTTTATAAGCAGCCTCATCGAAAGGTATTTGTGCCACCATTGCACGTTCTTCTGGCGATACTTCCTCTACATCGTCGTAGAAACCGGGGAACTGAATCTTGCCATCTTTGTCTGTAACATCGGTTATTAGTTTGCAGAGCACGTTTATTGGATTTGCCACAGCTCCACCAAAGTGGCCCGAATGTAGGTCGTGGTTAGGTCCAGTTACCTCTATTTGCCAGTAGGCTAAGCCACGCAGACCCACTGTTAGCGATGGTATATCTTTGGCAATCATACTAGTATCCGACACCAAAATTACATCGCACTTCAGCAATTCTTTATGTTTTTTACAGAAAGCCTCTAAACTTGGCGAGCCAATTTCCTCTTCTCCTTCGAGTATAAACTTTATATTGTGCTTTAATAGGTTGTTCTTAACAATATATTCGAATGCCTTTGCCTGAATGAACGACTGACCTTTGTCGTCGTCAGCCCCCCTTGCCCATAGACGTCCGTCCTTAATTACGGGTTCAAAAGGTTCAGTTTTCCAAAGTTCAAAAGGTTCTGCTGGCATCACATCGTAGTGTCCATAGATAAGAACAGTACGGGCTGCAGGGTCTACAATCTTCTCTCCGTACACCACAGGATTACCATCTGTTGGCATCACTTCTGCCCTATCTACACCCGCCATTAGCAACAATTCTTTCCAACGTTCGGCACAACGCACCATATCGGCACCGTGTTTATCGGGTTGAGCACTCACACTGGGTATGCGAATCAGACTGAATAGCTCTTCAAGTATTCGGTCTTGGTTTTCCTTTATATACTCTTTTATCATTTTGTTTGGGTTTAAAGGTTAAATGTTTCTTGTTGCAAACTTACATATTTTAAACGTATTTAGCGAAGGAAAAAGGCAAAATGTTATGTACGCACTGCCATTTGTAGGGTATAAACACCGCTTTTATGTGCAATATGCACTATATTTTTGCTTTTATGGAATAGCACTTCAATGGCATAAAAAAAGCGAAATGCCATATTGGGCATTCCGCTTTTTATGTTTCTTAGCAACGTATTGGCAGCAGAAGAATGGAGAGATTAAACTGCCAACACTGCCTTTTTAAAGGCTAAATTGCTTAGAAATTGTTTTCTTGCAACTGGAAATAACTCTGTGGGTGACCACAAACTGGGCATTCTTCAGGTGCATTTTTACCTATAACAATATTGCCACACTGGCGACATTGCCATATTGCAGAGCCATCGCGAGAGAAAACAACCTTGTCTTCTATATTCTTTAGCAACTTGCGATAGCGCTCTTCGTGCTTCTTTTCAATAGCACCAACAGTGCGAAACTTAACTGCAAGCTCTGGGAAACCCTCTTCCATAGCTTCTTTTGCCATATTTTCGTACATATCGGTCCACTCATAATTCTCGCCAGCAGCTGCATCTTTAAGGTTTGCAACAGTGTCTGGAATACCAGCATCGTGTAGAAATTTAAACCACAACTTAGCGTGCATACGTTCGTTTATGGCAGTTTCTTCAAAGAGAGCTGCTATTTGTTCGTAGCCATCTTTACGTGCCTGACCAGCATAATAGTCGTATTTCATACGTGCTTGGCTCTCTCCTGCAAATGCAGTTTTAAGGTTTTCTTCGGTTTTTGTACCTTTAATTGCATTGGCATCAAATGCTTTAAACTTCTCTGTTTTAGAGTGACAGATTGGGCATTCTGCCGGTGCTTCTGTTCCTTCGTACATGTATCCGCATACAGTACAAATAAATGTCTTCTTCATAATGTTCTGTTTTTGTTTGTTATGTGTATCTTTTTTAGTGGGCAATGTGGTTATTCCTGAACACATTTCTTGCTTTCTTCCTGAAAGAGAAATATGTTTTTATCGTGTTATTGCCCTATCTGAAAATCTTTTTACCATATTGGATATAATCCAAAAAAATCTTAATCGCACTGCAAAATTACGAAATATATATGGCAACAACCAACAATTTCAAAATATTTTTCGTGCAAAAGCAAAGTTTAGACAACGACTAAATAAACACTTTCCCCATCTTCTTAAATTCGTTTTCGTTTCGCTCTCATAATAGGCTCCTATATTATATAAGGTGTAATATACGCAAACACGGTATGGGTAGGCATTGCTTAATTAGCCATTTTGTGCCGTATAGAAAGGCAAAATATATAATTCAGTAACCAACTAAGTATCAATGCATTATAAACAACCCTATTTTTGCATTTCAAAAACCCCCTTTTTGCCGTGCAAAAGTATGGTTTTTGGCGTGCAAAAAGGGGGTTTTTGAAATGCAATACCCACTAAACTATCTCAAATATACTAAGAATAGCAAAAACACATACACCACAACAACCATAAAAACTACAGAAATACAAATCTACATAACTACAAAAAGATGAAGAAAAAAACTACACCCACCCTAATGTTGTATAAGTTATTATAGATCAAGACTATGCCATACTATCAACAAAAATATAGCGTCCATTTTGTTATAGAATGTAAAATACAACCGAATAATAGACGAATCGAACTGTTAAAAGATAAAAAGAATACAGTGTAAATATATGTTTAGGTAAACAATTGTTAATTTTTAAAATTTGTTGGACAATTCTTTGTCATTTAAGAATTAAGGTTGTAAGTTTGCAAAAAATATACGAAAATATATAGAACCTAACTCAAATACATTAGATTGCTATGGAAAAAAAGACAGTAGTAACTGGAGTTATTGGTGCTGACGCACATGCGGTTGGCAACAAAATTATTGCTTTTGCGCTCGAGCAGCACAACTACAATGTAGTAAACTTAGGTGTTATGGTGGCACAAGAAGAATATATCGCAGCTGCCATAGAGACCAATGCAGACGCCATTTTAGTATCGTCAATGTATGGTCATGGCGAAATAGACTGCCAGGGACTACGACAAAAATGCGACGAAGCAGGCTTAAAAGGTATTCCAATCTTTGTTGGTGGTAACCTCGTAGTGGGAAAACAAAACTTTGAAGATGTTGAAAAACGCTTCCTCGCAATGGGTTTCACAAAAGTATATCCTCCTGGAACAGACATCGAAATCTCTATTAAAGACCTCGATAAAGTTTTAGGAAAGGAAGATTAATACATGAAATATCTTACAGTAGACTTTGGTAGCACATACACTAAACTAACAGCTATAGACACAGAGATAGGAAACGTTATTGGAACTGCAGCCGCTTTCACAACCATCGAAACCGATGTTATGGAAGGATTTAATAACGGTTTGCAACAACTCGAAGCACAAATAGGACACTTCGAATACGATAGACTACTCTGTTGCAGTAGTGCTGCCGGCGGATTAAAGATGGTTGCGCTTGGATTAGTACCCGAACTTACAGCAAAAGCTGCCAAAATGGCGGCATCAAGCGCAGGTGCAAAGGTTGTAAAAACATATTCGTTCGAGATATCACAGGCAGAACAACAAGAAATTTACGACATTAATCCCGACTTAGTTCTACTTTGTGGAGGAACAGACGGTGGCAATAAAGACGTTATTATAGCCAATGCTAAACGACTATGTGCTATCGACCGCGACTTCTCTATCATAGCTGCAGGAAACAAAACAGCCTCTTACGAACTCGACCAAATATTTAAAGCATCTAATAAAAAGAAGTGTGTCATTACAGAAAACGTAATGCCACAATTCAATGTCATAAATATTAACCCAGCAAAACAAAAGATTAAAGAACTGTTTATTAGCCGAATTATTGAAGCAAAAGGACTTACAAGAATTCAAAAAATGAGCGGTTACGACATCATACCTACACCGTTAGCTGTACTAACAGGGTGCGAACTGTTTAGCAAAGGGTACGGACGCGACGAAGGAATGGGCGATATGATGGCTGTAGACCTCGGCGGAGCAACCACAGACATATACTCTATGGCGAAAGGAGAACCCACAATAGCCGAAGTTATAACCAAAGGTCTACCAGAACCATATAGCAAACGCACCGTAGAAGGCGACCTCGGAATGCGCTATAGCCTAACCGCAATGGCGGAAGAAATAAATATGGAAGTGTTTGCAGACGAACTTGGAATAGACCAAAACAAGATAGAAAACTGGATAAAACGATGCGCTGCCGAACCAGCAACACTTCCACAAAACAACGAAGAAGCACGCATTGAACAAGGATTGGCACGCAACGCTGTGAAAGTAGCCGTAGAAAGACACTGCGGATACTTCGAACCAGCATACACACCAATGGGACAAGTGTTCACTTTAACTGGAAAAGACCTCTCGGATGTGCCATTTATAGTAGGTATTGGAGGCTCCATTAAAAACAATTCAGACCCTAAGAGAATACTAAGCGGTGCAGAAAAGAAAGCATCGCGCGACCCAATGTTTGCCAAACCAAAGGATCCAAAGTATATGTTAGATAAGAAATACATCTTCGCATCTATGGGATTGCTAAGCAATTTCGAGCCACATCTGGCACTATCCATTATGAAAAAGGAAATTACGGAAATATAAATAGTCAATAGTACTAATATTACTATTATGGAATTAAAGAATAAAAAACTAACCGACGACGAGTTTTTCAAAGAAAGAGCCGACGTCTTAACACATTGGGAGACTGGAAAAGGCGTAGACTTCCAAGAGGCTGTAGATTACCAAAAGAGTATTGCACCAGAGAAACGCTTTGCATATAAACTACAAAAAGCAGTAGAAAACGGCGACACTCTTATCCAACCCCGCGCCGGAGTAGCACTCTATGAAGAACATATAAAGCTACTACGATTCCTTGAAGACGAAGGAGAAGCAGACCTGTTACCATCTACTGTAGATAGCTACACACGTCTGAACAGATACAAAGAATGCGAAGTTGGTATTCAAAAAAGCTTCGAAACCAACCGTTCAATGCTGAATGGATTCCCCATTGTGAACTATGGCGTGGACATTTGCCGTAAGGTTACATCGGCAGTAAAGAGCCCTGTACAGGTTAGACACGGGACTCCTGATGCACGTTTACTTACCGAAATCTCTATCGCAGGTGGTTTTACATCATACGAAGGTGGAGGTATCTCATACAATATTCCATATTCTAAAGCACACCCAGTAGACCAAGTAATTCACCATTGGCAGTATGCCGACCGCTTAGTTGGACTATACGAAGAAGCAGGAGTATCTATAAACAGAGAGCCTTTCGGACCTCTTACTGGTACACTTATACCTCCTTGCATATCAAATACCGTCGCTGTAATAGAGGCAGTGCTAGCTGCTACACAAGGAGTACGCGACCTTACTGTTGGATATGGCCAGTGTGGTAACCTCATTCAGGACGTTGCTGCAATACGTTCGCTTGATATTATGACACGCAAATACCTAGATAAGTTTGGCTATAAGGACGCTCGTGTAACCACAGTGTTCCACCAATGGATGGGCGGATTCCCACAAGACGAAGCTAAAGCCTTTGGAGTTATATCATGGGGAGCCGCTGCTGGTGCATTGGCAAAGGCAACAAAGGTTATCGTTAAAACACCACACGAAGCTATGGGTATACCTACAAAGGAGGCAAATGCAGCCGGATTACGTGCCACAAAGCAGGTTATCAATATGCTAAAAGACCAAAACTTCCGCGAAATTCCTGCCGTTATAGACGAGAGCGAAATAATTATGCGCGAAATGGAATGTATTCTTAATAAGGTGGAAGAGCTTGGAAAGGGCGATTGGGCTGTAGGTACTTGCGCTGCAATAGAGGCTGGAGTGATTGACATTCCATTTGCACCAAGCAAGTATAACGCTGGTAAAGTGTTGCCTGCACGTGATAATCAAGGTGCTATCCGACTATTGAATATGGGTAATATGCCACTCAGCGACGACTTAGTTATATTCCATCGCCAGAAGTTAGAGGAACGAGCAAAAGCCGAAAATCGTCCTGTTAGCTTCCAAATGGTTATCGACGACGTTTACGCAATTGGTAAAGGACACCTTGTTGGACGCCCTAAAGACTAACAATGTTGGTAATACAACAATAGCAAACTCTATAAAAAGAACGTTTTCGCTAAGTTAAACGACTAATGCTAAGATAGCTTAAGCACAGCCTTAACAAGAAAACAAATCTTTAGAAGAGCAAGAAAAGAACTCTCAGAAAAAACATAAACTAACATATTGGTCCCACAAAAGGGAAACAATAATACCGCAGTGGGACCATAACTTAAACAAATTCTTATTATGAAAGTTAAGAAAGTTGTATGTGCCCCAGGTAAAACGGGCTTCTTTTTCGATGACCAAAAGGCCATCAAAGCTGGTGCAAAGAACGACGGTGCCTTCTATATTGGCACTCCATTAACACCTGGTTTCACACAGGTAAGACAAGCTGGCGAGTCAATTAGCGTTATGTTCATACTTGAAAACGGCGCTATTGCATACGGCGACTGTGCTGCTGTGCAGTATTCAGGTGCCGGTGGCCGCGACCCATTGTTCCTTGCAAAAGACTTTATTCCAGTTATTGAAAAAGAAATAGCACCACTTTACGAAGGCAAAGAAATAACATCGTTCCGCGAAATGGCAGACCTCGTAGACAAAGCTATTAGTCCGTCTACAGGAAAAATATATCATACCGCTATAAGATATGGTGTAACACAAGCTTGTCTCGATGCTGTTGCAAAGAGCCAAAGCAAATTAATGGCACAAGTAGTAGCCAATGAGTATGGCACAGAGGTATCAAAGAAGATTATTCCTATCTTCTCTCAATCAGGAGACGACCGCTATTTGAATGCCGACAAGATGATAATGAAGTGTGCTGACGTACTTCCACATGCTCTTTTCAACCACGTTGAAACAAAGGTTGGACTAAAAGGCGAAAAGATTAAAGAGTATGTTGGCTGGCTACGCAACCGTATTCTCGAACTACGTCCATGCGAATGCTACAACCCTATCTTCCATATTGATGTTTATGGAACACTCGGCATCGTCTTCAATAACGATTTTGAGGCTATCGCTAAATACATTGGCGAGGTGGCAGAAATAGCAAAACCTTTCCACCTACGTGTAGAAGGACCAGTTGATATGGGCGAACGCGAAGCACAAATAGATGCTTTAGCTGCTATACGTGCCGCAATGGACCGCGATGGAATAGACGCTGAGATTGTTGCAGACGAATGGTGTAACACCTTAGAAGATATAAAAGCGTTCACTGAAAAGAAGGCTGGACACATGGCACAGATAAAGACTCCAGACCTCGGAGGTATCAACAACACCATCGAAGCCGTACTTTACTGTAAAGAACACGGCATGGGTGCTTATCTTGGAGGTACTTGCAACGAAACAAACCGCTCTGCAGAGGTTTGCGCTAACATTGCTATGGCTACCAAACCTGTACAGTATCTTGCTAAACCTGGTATGGGAGTAGACGAAGGTTATATGATTGTGTTCAACGAAATGAGCCGCATCTTAGCACTCACTGCCGAATAGAAACATTATTATATATACGCAAATTCAATATCATAAGATAGAAAAAAGAATGTGGCGTCTGTTCTATTCAGATACGACGCCATATTCATCAAAGTATGACAACCTGCCCGTTAAGGACCAACGCAAACAGATTCTTGGATTAATGCTATCGCAACCATAAATAAAAACAATTGGTTTCAGAAAATAGAACAAGTTTGTTTATATCGCAAAAAGGTAGTTTTTAGAATACAAAAACATAGTTTTTAGAATGCAAAAGTATGGTTTTTAAAATGCAAAAAGGTAGTTTTTAGAATACAAAAGTATGGTTTTTGGAATGCAAAAACATAGTTTTTAGAATACAAAAGTATAGTTCTAAGAATGTAGATCTATGGTTCTACAAAAGTAGATCCATAGTTCTAAAAATGCAATATAAGAGATATAAAACGCAAACGCAGTAATCTTTAAACACAGGCAACGCAACTTTCAAAAGCAAAAGTCATATTTATTAGAATATCTAAATATTGGGACAAACCTTTTATACTATGTTTCTTTAACTTGCATAAAGTTATTGAACTTTGCTTCCAATCAGGCAATTAAGAGGTTTCACCACACAATTAAAAAAGGAAAACAACAGATGGAAGAAATCAGAATACTCTCCACTACAGCTATTTTGGGCTATGGTTTCCCTATGGAATCGTTCGTAGAGGGAATGAAACGTAAGCCACACGTAATCGCAGTAGACGCTGGTTCATCAGATCCAGGCCCTTATTATCTTGGCGCAGGCAAGTCGTTCACAGACCGCAACTCTGTAAAACGCGACTTAGAAATTATGATTCCTGCTGGAATAGAAGCCAAAGTACCCGTAATTGTAGGTACTGCTGGTGGTAGCGGTGCACGTCCTCACGTAGAATTTGTGCTCGATATCATTCGCGAAATAGCCAAAGAGA
>ERZ772932.318-NODE-318-length-27841-cov-8.435183_pt1 | contig 27841 bp, 34 predicted proteins | sample MGYA00511684_ERZ772932 | MGnify/ENA primary metagenome ERZ772932 (study PRJEB29015, sample SAMEA2738078) | human oral metagenome | biome: human oral; feature: human-associated habitat; material: saliva | place: China | collected 2210 ...
AATGGATATAACAACTCCCTCCTAAGGAGTAGTTGCAGGTTCGATTCCTGCAGGGGGCATTTTAAGAAGCGTAAAGAAACATAAAGAATATTCAAAGTGTTTGTTTATAGGCAATCATCACAATTTAGTTTTTTAAAATAGGATAGTATATTTTGTTTTTTTGACCAAATGTTGACCAAAATTTGACCAAAAATTAGATTTGAGTTAATGAATATAGAATAAAGTGGATCAGGAGGCTGGTCTATTTTGTTTTGTATTTTTTACTTTGTCATTTTTAGTATTTGAGAATGTACTGAATGAAAGATTTAGTTGAAATATGATATAATTAAAAGATAATGAGGTTATATAAAAAATGAAAAAAAATAGACTTGTTGCCCCTGTTCTTAAATGGGTAGGTGGAAAAAGACAGTTAATTTCGGATATTGAACCTTTAATACCAAAAAGGATTTCTACTTATGTAGAGCCTTTTATTGGTGGTGGTGCAATATTATTTCATCTTCAACCAAAGAAGGCGATTATCAATGACTATAATCAAGAATTGATGAATGTATATCAAGTGATAAAAGATAATCCTGATGGTTTAATAGAAGTTTTAAAAAGGCATAAAGAATTACATTCTGAAGAATATTTTTATGAAGTTCGCTCCTTAGATAGAAGTGAAGATTATGAGAATATGTCAGATGTGGAAAAAGCTGGGCGAATTATTTATCTGAATAAAACTTGTTATAATGGTTTGTTTAGAGTTAATAGAGCAGGTTTCTTTAATACACCTTATGGAAAGTATAAGAACCCTTCTATTGTGAATGAAGTGACTATTAAAGCTATTTCCAATTATTTTAATTCAGCGAATGTTAAATTTTTAACAGGTGATTATAAAGAAGCATTAAAAGGGTTAAGAAGGGGTGCATTTGTTTATTTTGATCCCCCTTATATGCCTATTTCAACTTCTTCTAGCTTTACAGGATATACAGAACATGGTTTTGATTATGAGAAACAAGTAGAACTTAGAGATGAGTGTTTAAAACTCCATAGAAAAGGAATTAGATTTTTACAGTCTAATTCTTATTCTCCTGAAATTTTAGATTTGTATTCTGATGAAGATGTATTTACTATTGAACTTGTGCAAGCAAGACGAAGTATAAATAGTCAGGCAGATGGCAGGGGAGAAATTGCTGAGGTTTTAATTTATAATTACGAAAAAGAGTAGGTTATGGGAAAAATAAACGTTTCAGATGCTTGGCAAGTGTTAATTGATAAGTATGATATTTTAACAGAAATATCTAATAATGGTTTTTTTAAGATTTCTGCTTCACAAATAAAAGAAGTAAAAGAGCCTAGATTGATGGCAAAATGGGATAGTTCAGAACAGTTACCAAGCAGTCTAAAAAATAATAAGATTAACATTTTGTCTGATAGTCGAAGTTCGTATATTTTAAGTGATTTTTTGCTGTATGAAGAACTACCTAAAGTGGTAGAGCATGTGAAAAATATGGCAAAAGTTGAATTACCTGACCTACAAACTATTGATGTTGATAATATTACTTCTGAAGCCAATGCAATAAACGTATTACAGATTTCAGGAATACTGGAAGATTTTCTTGAACTTGATATAGATGATGTTCTTTATGGGACTTTTAATGGTAGAATGTCATCAGGAAAATTCGATTTTAAAGTTGATACAAGAAGGCAGATTCAAGTAAAAGTAGATGTTGATAGGGCGCAAATAGAAATTGATGGTGGTTTTGAATCGAATCATTGTGTTGTGATCTTAGAAGCAAAAAATGTTCTGCATGAGGATTTTCATATTCGCCAGCTTTATTATCCGTATAGGTTGTGGGAAAGTAAGGTTGATAAACCTGTACGCTTGATATTTTCTATTTATACAAATAAAATTTTTCGTTTAATGGAATATCGTTTTAAAGAGAAGGGGAATTATTCTTCAATAGAATTAGTTAGGACTAAAAACTATTCCTTAGAAGATACTTCTATTACGTTAGATGAAATAAAAGATGTTTATGATAGCATTAAAGATACTGAAGTTATTAGTGATAATATGAATGGTGAAGATAGTGTTCCGTTTATACAGGCTGATAACTTTGAAAGAATAGTTTCTTTGTTAGAAAATATGTATGAAAATCCAATGACGAGTGAAGAAATTATTGAATTGATGAAGTTTACAATTCGTCAAAAAGATTATTATTTTAATGCTGGTAAATATTTAGGTCTATTTCAAAGAATAAAAGAAGATAAAGTTATAAAATATGGCTTGACTAATGTTGGTGTGAGTGTTTATAAAAAGAGTTATAAAGAAAGACAGTTAGAATTAGTCAAGTTAATTTTATCTCATAGAATTTTTAGAGATTTATTTGGAGAAATTTTAGAAACAGGGGAGATTCCAGATAAAGGTAGGGTAGAAGAACTTGAATTGGAATATAATGTTTGTAGTAAAAAAGTAGCTTCAAGGAGAGCGATTTCTGTTATAAGTTGGATAAACTGGATTTTTAATTTAGTGAATATATAATAAAGTAGATCAGGAAGCTGGTCTATTTTATTTTGTGTTTAATATATATAAAAGTTTGAATTGTCTTTCTAAAAGTGATACAATAGATATACAAAGTATAGAGGGGAAAACTATGCCACAAATTGCTGTAAGAGTTGATGATCAATTAAAAAAAGAAGCAACTGCGCTCTTTAATGAATTGGGTTTAGATATGACAACTGCTGTAAAGTTGTTTTTAAAGCAAAGTGTTTTGACTAGAAGTATTCCTTTTGAAGTGAAATTAGATGTTGATGATGATGTAAAAAAGGATTGAAGTTATGGTTTATACAATAGATCAAATAAAAGATAAGATTTATCCTGTTGCTGAAAAATATGATTTGTCTAAAGTTTATCTTTTCGGTTCTTATGCAAGAGGTGAAGCAGATGAAAAAAGTGATGTGGATATTGCTTTAGAGTTAGAAGATGAATCAAGTTATTTTGATGTTTATGGGAAATTATTAACTCTTTTTGATGGAGAAATAGATATTTTGTTAGTTAGTGATTTGCTTTCTCCGAAAACGAATATTGGGAAGTTAGTTAAGAAGAATTTTTTGAATGATAGAGAGGTAATTTATGAGAAGTCAAACGCTTGAATCAGATATTGCGTATTTAAAGGATATGATCTTGTATTTAGATAAGGCTGTTGGAGTTTTAGATAAAGCTAGAAAGTATAATTTGCCTTTAGATGATGATATGGTAGTTGATTCTATTGCTATGAATCTTGGTCAAGTAGGGGAACAATTATCATTAGGAAAATTATCAGAAGAAGTAAAAGAAAAGTATTCTGATAGGTTGAATTGGGTACAAATAAAAGGATTTAGAAATTTTATTTATCATAACTATTCAAATTTGAATTTTAAAATTGTGGAAGGAATATTGAAAAAATCTGTTCCTGAAACAAAAGAAGCCTTATATTCGATTATTAGAGAGTTAGAATCTGAATTATAGAATACTATTTATTAGGAGAAAGAAAATGGAAATACAAGAAATAAGTTATCAGACAACTGTACCTAAAAAGATGATTCCAAAATTGAATTATTTTGTAAGAGATTTTCTTAATGATTATTCTGATTATTTAGATGAATTGGAAGCTGGAGAAGATTTTAATACAGAAATTGAATATGAGGGTGATTTAGAACTTTATTTTGTGCAATTTCGTTTTAGTAAAGCTGGAACTGGATTTTTGTCTAACAAGAGGAATGAACTATTTTTAGATTGTAATGGTGAATTTTGTGGGATAGTTTATTTACAGTAAATTAAAAAACACTATCATTAGATAGTGTTATTTTTTTTGTTTTCATTATAAAATTGTGTGGCGATTTCTTTAACGTAGTTTTCATATTTTGAAGGAATATCAGCATTTTTGAGATAGTCTTGATAATTGAAGCTATCGTCTATTGGATATTCGCTGTTCACTAAACTCATAAAATCAAGGATTCGTCCTTTCTCGCTATTGTTCTCTATGTGATCTTTGAAGGTATCTATTTGAGATAGTGAGTTGTTACAATCATCATTGATTAGATGGTGTTTCTCATGTAGAAGAACGTTTATTTTCTCGATTTCTGATGTATCGGCTCGAAGAAAAATAAAGTGTTTGTTCTTTGCTAGAACGTATCGTCCTTTAGTGGACAGGTCTTTAAGAATGATCACTTTGCAATTTAAGTGTTCAATTTCTTTTATAACTTTGTTTAGATTCATAGTTATTTCTTATTTGAAAAGTATTCGTTTAGATAATTCTTTATAATTTCTCTATCCTGTTCTGTGATAGGTGTACCATCGTAGGCAACTGAATTATCAATAGCAGAATCAAGGTCAATATCTGAATCAGGATCAGGAATATCAGTTTTACCTAGCAGGTAGTCTGTTGATACATTAAAAAGAGTGGCAATTTTTTGTAGTGTAGTTCGTGAAGGTTTTCTAGTCCCTTTTTCCCAGTTTTGATATGATGGTTGGCTTGTGCCTAGTTTTTCGGCTATTTCTTTTTGTGTATATCCGTTATCCATTCTAAGATTTTTAAGTCTAGTAGAGAACATTTTTGATCCTTTCAAAAAAAAATAAAAATTTTTTTAAAAAAGTGTTGACAATATATCGAAAGTGATATATAATGGATATATCGAAAGTGATATAAATACTTTCTAAAAAAATTAAGGGATAACCTTAATTAAAGGTCATTGAAAATTTAATAAAAAACGTGTCAGACAACAACGAATCATTGACTAACACGATTAAATGTAGCAATTTAATTATAAGTGAAAAATAGTAAAATGTCAAGTTGGTCTGATAATAGATGTAGTTTGTGGAGTTTAGCTAAAAAACCTAGAATTTCTCTAGCTTTTTTCTTGGTGTTGTTTTTGTCATAAATTTTGACTTAAGTTTTTTGCCTAGAATTATAATGACAATGACAATCAATCATTTATTGATAAGTTCTCAAAAATACCAAACTTCAAGCTAGATTCCGTAAACTATATCTATTATTCATGATTGATCACGTTGGGTTTTTCGTCCTTTCGCCTTAGGTGATAAGTAAAGGGAACTGACGGCTGTGGTGCAGTCAATGATACTTTGTAGAGGTAGCTAGAGTGAGATAGTGAGGCTATATCGTATGGTCGGTGTGTAAGAGTAAAATCTTGCTAATGCCTTTGGGTAAGGAAGAGGGGGTATTGAGTTATCCTTAAATCTGTGACCTTGGCGAAGGGAGTAAGCTATAAAGCTGAAAGTGTGCGAAGATAAGAGCATACACAAAAAAGAGTAACAAGAAAAGGCTTTGAAATATAAGCCTTTTTATTTTTACTCAAAAAGGAAATTAACAATAAAATTTATTGTTAGTTTTCACAAGAGAATAGTTGCTATTCTTTTATGTGAATTAACAATAGAAAGAAAGAGGGTATTTTTATAAGAGAATTTTTTGAAGGTTATTTTCTTTTCCTAAAAAAAAGGATTGAAGTTTTGGTTAGAATATCATTTGAAGCTATTAAGAGTTTTATTAGTAGCTTTTAGTATGGTGTTAGTTGATTTTTTAATTTATCAGTTTTTCTATCTGATATTTAGTAATAATACTGTTGGTGTATTCTTTTTAATTTTATTATTGATTTTATTAGATAGTTTTGTAATGTATGCGATATGTCGTGAATATTGATTGAAAGAGGTGTGTTAAGATCGTATCTATTGAGTGGAAGGGAGAAGATGATGTAAGAACATATTCAGAAGAATGGATTCGTAGGGAATATCTGCGAATATATAGTAGGTTCTGTTGGAATCTAAAAATCTATGCTCACGTTAAGAGGGGCGCTGATGTTTATGTATCGTCTAAAAAATGTTGTGAAGATTTGTATAGGAAGTTATATGCTATGGGTCAATTAACGAATACTTTTTACCGTAAGATTGATAATCGTATTGATCGTACTTATAACCATTTTTTAGAAACAGGAGAAATTATTGAATTTCATTAAATAGTTGTTAGTTGTAGTAAGTCGGTGTATATCGGCTTTTTTGTTTAGAGAAAAGGAGAAAATATGACAGTATTTATCTATAAACGGTCACGTTCACCATCTAATGAATGAGATCGAAAAAGAAAAAACATTATTTAAAATAAAAAAAGAAAAAGGAGAAAAATTTAATGTTTAAATCTAATGAATTTAAGGCTTACGGATCAATCCGTAAAACGAAAGTAGCTGGTACTTGTGGAGTTATTTTGGCTCTTGCTATGATGGCTATGGTAACTAATGGGAATGTATCTGCTGATGAAGTAAAACCTTCAACTCCTGCAACTACTGAAGTTGCTAAACCTTCTTCACCTACTGAAGCACCTAAAAATGAAACTAAACCTTCTTCACCTACCGAAGCACCTAAAACAGAAGCAAAAGCTGATTCAAAAGCAGAAGCTAAGAAAGAAGAAACAGTAAAACCTGTTGAATCTGTTGATCTTGATTCTACTGTGAAAAAAGCTAAGGAAGCTGGTATTAAGGTAACTGAAAAAGAAAAAGTTGGTTATGATACCGAAGGCCAGGCAAAAGCTGATGAAAAAACGCAAGTTGAAGTGATTGAGAAGAAGATTGCTGAGAAAAAGCAAAATACTAAAGCAATCAATGAAGCTAAAGCGCAAAACAGTAAAATCAATGCTGATAACAAGTCTGTTATGGAAAAAGCTGGTTTGAAACATACAGGTGATTATCCGAAGGATAAGAAAGCTGTTGATGGTTACAATGCGCAAGCTAAGAAGGAAAATCAAACTAACGAAGCTAAATTCAAAAATGAAAAGCTGGAAGCCGAGAAAATCAAGGCTAAAGACAAAGCTATCATGGAAAAAGTCGGCTTGAAATTCACTGGTAACTATGCGCAAGATCAAAAATCTGTTGATCAATGGAATAAGGCTAACGCTGGTAAGGTTATCAAGTCAATTCAAACTGGTTTGACTGCAACTGCTAAAACTACATTTGAAGTGGTTTCAGGTGCTTCTAAAGTCACTCCCCCTGCATATACAGCTAACGTGATTCAAGGCTATGCTCGTAACACTAACTTGGACGCAAACTTTGATAATGTGTTCTTGTTTGATGATAAGAATGGTACTGCTAAAATCAAGGTGAAAAACACTTCTAATGGTGATGTTACCTTAACATTTAGTGGTGTAACTCCATCTGCTGAATCAGGCTTCATTCGTAGCTATGTTGCTCTATGGGCTGGTGAAGATGGTGGTATTGGTTATGGTGTCTTTATCTCTGCTGGTGCTGGTGAAGCTAATGGTGGAGGTGGTGTTGACGGTCAAGCTGGTGGTGGTGCTTCAGGTGCTTACCTTAATGATCGTCAAGGCTGGGTGAAAATGGTCACTATTGGAGTTGAAACAGATTCTAATAATGTAAGTGAAGTAACTGTCAATGATGTTGATAGTAACCAAGTGATTGATGTTTCAAAACTTGATGGAGCGAAAGTGACAACTGGTAAGAATATTACACAAAGTGGTAACTCATTTACTGCGAATGATTCTGCGCAAAGTCAAAGTACGGCAGGAGTTCTTGATTCCAATGGTATTGGTTGGTCATTTGCAAAAGGTCAAAAGATTAACTTTAGCTTCATTCATTCAAATACTGCTGATACTTCATATTCAATCGTAGGTGGATTGTTCGGACGTGCTTCACAAAAAGAAGTTAAGCAAGAGCCTATTTCTATTGAGAAATACAATGATCCAAAATACACTCCAAAACCATTGATTTCAATTAAGCCTTTTGTGCCTGTTCCTAAAGAAAAACAAGTGGAAGTTGAATACCACAAAGCCTATGTAAAAGAAAAACCTGTAACTCCTGAAAAACCAAAAGAAGAAAAACCTGTAACTCCTGAAAAACCAAAAGAGCAGAAGCCTGAATTGCCGAATACTGGTACTGCTGAATCTTCACTTGGTCTTGCTGGTGTAGCTGGTGTGCTTGCAACTATGCTTGGTGTTGCTGGTCTTAAACGTAAAGAAGATTAGTCTATCTTTGAAGGGCGATTAAAACAGGAAAATCGCCCTTTTTAATTTTGAAAAAATAAATATATAAAGAGGTATAAAAAATGGCAAAAATTAAAAAAATCCCTGTTGGCTTGGAAGCGATTGGATCAAAAGTAGTTGTGAATCCAAAATTCCGTGAAGTTATTACTGGTAACGGTGAAAATTTCGTTCCTTTCCGTGAGTTTGAATTGTCAGGTGATCAACAAAATAGCGTGACTGTTCGTGTATATGGAATTAACAATTCTGATACTCCAAAGGCTAAAGGCTTGACTGTTGTTAAGTCTGTATCAGGACTTAATTTTGTAACTCGCTTGGTTGGTCGAAAAGAAGAAATTCAATTTGAAGCAAGTGAATTGCGCTTTGAAAAATAAGAAAAGGAGAAAATAAAAAATGGCTTTTAACATTCGAAAATTTAACAATGCAGAAATTCCTGTTAACGTGAAGGAAAAATTTGGTTCGCTTACTTTTCTTGGGTTTGACGAAAACTGGAAAATGGTAGAAGGAGAAGCTGTCGATTATCCTACTCATGCTGAAGTTTTCTCTGACAAAATGCAAGAAACTATTGCGATCAAGTTGGAAGAAGGTATTTCAGTAGAAGATATTCCGTTCATGTCGGAAGTTGAAATTGTAGGACAAGCTACAATTTGGATCTATGATTATGAAGATACGGTGTATCGTGGCAATAACAATGTGTCAGAAATTAAGGCGCTTGCTTTCTCATTGCGTGCTGAAAACATTAAGCGTGTTGGCGCTGGTGCTGGTGTAACTGCTCAACCTAAACAAGAGCAGAAGCAAGAACAAAAACAAGAGCATAAAGCTTAGTTTGTAAAGGAGAAAAGATATGGGTTTGTTTCCTGCGTATAGAGGAATCAAGATAAAGCCTTATATGGTGAATCTTAGATACTTTATCTTTTCTTTTTTCTTTTTGTTATTTAGTCCTGGGCTTGTATTTTATGGTTATTTAAACTTTGATAAAATCAAGAGTTTAGATATACCAGCTATTGTTATACTTGTGATCCTGTTGGTAGTATTTATTGTTTTAAGTATTTATCTAACCTGGTTTTCACAAGAAAGATTCTTTCTTTTTCAAAAGTTAGAAAGACTGTCTAAACTGGCTTTCTTTTTGAAAGAGAATGGTTATACCTATACAAAGAAGGTAAAACGAGAATCAGGTACTATTGATAAAGTTGTGTTTCCTGCTGTTTACATGAAACAGAATCGCTATGATCTTGATGTGGCTTTTAAAATGGCTGGAAATAAATTTCAAGAGAAGTTTAAGAAGATTGGTAGTGAGTTAGAAACAACTTTCTTTATGGACTTTATGGAAGTTCAGGACGATATAAAGTTTAAAACTTACAAACTAGCCTATTCTGCTTTTTTGAATCGTATCAAGGTAACTGATGTCAACTATTCTGATAAAGGTATTCAACTGATGAAGAATCTTTACTGGAATCCTATTGATGATCCTCATATGCTGGTCTGTGGTGGTACTGGTGGTGGTAAAACTGTACTTTTAAGAACGTTGATTCTTGCTATGTCAAAAGTAGGTGTAGTGGATATTTGTGATCCAAAACAAGCTGACTTTGTAACAATGGCAGAACAAAAAGCCTTTGAAGGTCGAATCTCTTATCAAGTAGAAGATATTGTTTCTATGATTGAAAGAGGTGTTGAGATTATGTTTTCACGATATGCCTATATGCGTGAAAAACGTGAAGAAAATGGCGATAAGGACTTGAAGAAGTTTTATGAGTACGGTTTAGAGCCTTATTTCTTGGTTTGCGATGAATACAATGCCTTGTGTGCTATGTTGGACTTTCAAACTAGACAACGTTTAGACAATGCTATGGGACAATTCCTGCTTCTTGGAAGGCAGGCTGGGTGCTTTGCGACAATAGCTATGCAGAAGCCTTCAAGAGAAGATTTAGGCTCAAAATTACAAGCAAACATTAACTTTCGTGTGTCTGTTGGTCGATTGGACGAGATCGGTTATGATTTGGCCTTTGGTGAAGTCAATAGAAACAAGGAATTTAAGTATGTGAAATATCTTGCTGGTAAGCGTGTTTATGGGCGTGGATATGCTTCTGTGTATGGCGAAGTTGCAAGGGAATTTTATTCACCTTTATATGTCAATGGTTTTTCATTTACTGATGAATTTAACCAGGTTAAAAGACGAGAAAATCCTTTCAATCCATTAGAGAATCCTGAAGTTGTTCTTTCTGAAGAAGAAAAACAAGCATTACAGGAAGAAATGCAGGCTAAAGAAGAATTGCAGAATGGCTCTGTTAAAAAGGCTAGTCCTGAATTGGTTCAAGAATTGATGGCAAGTAAACAAAAAGAAAATGAAGATGATCTAGTAAGAACATTTGCTTTTTCTAAAGAACTTGGTGTTTCTGCTGGTTCTATGAAAAACTTGGTTGATAAGTTAGATGGTATTTTAGATTTTGAAAAGGAAGATAACGTAGTGTTACTTGATAAAACTCAAAGAGATATTATTAGAGATTTGTTTGAGTTGAAAAAGAATACTACACAAAATTGGAGTGAGATTTTGGAAGATTTTCCTTTTGATCAATACTAATCTAGTAGTTGTGAGGGGGTTTACCCCTCTTTTTTATTAGTGCTAGTTGGTACAATTCAGCTTGCTAGTAGCTAGTAGCAGGAACGAGGAAGCGTATGCGACGAGTGACTGCGTGTACTAGCGTGTACTAGCAGGCTGGATTGTGCGAATTAACCCCCTATGACTAATAGGGGGGTAGAAGTATTCAAAAGTGGTCAAAAGTATTGATATTACTGACTTTCTGATAGCGAAAATTTTGAAAAACTGAAAAAGTGAGGAATTATGGAATTTAATTATTTAGAAAAAGTTATGAGAATGTATAATTTCTCGGTAAATGAAATATCAGACTATTTAGGAATCAATGTTGGTTCTTTTTATCATTGGAAAGAAGCTGGTAAAGTGCCTGATTCGTATGATTCACAAATTCAAGAGTTGGTGGCTTTTAAAGAAGGTGTGCGAGATAGTGGTTTTTCTTTGGAAGGTAAAATTGACTATGTGAAGGTAACATTCAAAACGAGAGATTACATTGAAGTGATTGAAAAAGTCCTATGTTTGAAGAACAAGCCTTTTCTCGAAGAAGAAAAAGGTGGTTCAGGCTATGACACAAAATATACATTCCAGCATATCAACCTTTTCATATCAAAGAAAAGAGAAGATATGGGTTGTATGATTGAGTTAAAAGGTCAGGCTTGCAGGCAATTTGAATATTACCTAGAAGAAGAACAAAAGGCAAGTTGGAGAGATTTCTTTATACGGTGCTTTGAGTATGAGCGTGAGATTGCTGAAGGTGATGGAAAGTATATGAATATACCTCGGTTAGATATTGCGCTTGATGAAAAATATAACGAAGAAGGAAATTTTGAACTTGGTAAACTGGTAGAACTTTGGGACGAAGGCTTGATTGATAGTCGGTTGAGATTGAAGCAGATTGAAGATAATGGTCAGTATGGAAAAGCTAAAACAATTTACTTTGGTTCAAGACAATCTGCCTATCATTTCTGCTTCTATCAAAAGGATATTGAGCAGGCTAAAAAACTTGGCTTTGATTTAGATTTCATTCATTCGGCTTTGCAATTCAAGAATCGGTATGAAGTCCGAATGTGTGATGAAGTGGCTTTGGATTTTGTAAAAAAGGCCTTGAATGAAAAGCTGGATATGGCGAAGATGGCTGTAAGAGTTATCAATAGCAAGATTAAGGTCTATGAAAAAATCAATGGAAAGAAGGCTCTTAATAAAGAGTGGTATTCATTGCTGGGCGAAGTTGATCGAATTGGTTTTTCAACTGCTCCTGTTGAGGTTGGTTTCTTTGATAAACAGTATAAATGGATCAATGAGAATGTTTCAGGTGTTACGACTGTTCTTAAAACTTGGGAGAATATAACAGGTGAGCATAAGTTGAAAAAGATATTGTTTGAAGGGAATATAAGCGAAAAGAATTGGAAGAAATTAGAGCAAGCGAGGACAGACTATGAGAAAAATTTACAGACTGATAGGTACTGATTCAGTAGTTGTCAATAATAATAATTTACTTGTATCTACTGATAAAGGATTGAAGTCTATTAGTAGTTATTTTCCTACTTATGAAGGGAATGAGAATTTAGTAGTGATTCCTGTTGAGCCTTCAAGTGTTTATCGTACTTACTTTAAACAGTATATCCTGGATTGGTCAAGGATTCATGAAGATGTAAATGCGATTCTTGATATGACAAAATAGTTAGTTTAATTGAGGTTGATTCTATGAGAAAGAAGAAAAAAATAACTGATGAAGTTTTAAGAAAATTGGTGTATTTGATTCCTGCAAGGTATTTCTATGATGGAATTGTGACGAGTGAGAAGGCTAGAGGTTATCAAGATTATATTGATTTTCAATGTCAGACTTATAGAGCGACTAAAAATAGAAAAGATTGGTATGAAGTTAAAAGACTAACTAAAGAATATGAAGAATATCTGAATAAAGAAGTGGATATAAAGAGAAAATTATTATTGTTTGGTTTGCTGAAAAGAGATAATAAGGAAAGAATAGATGTTTATAATCTATTGGTGAAAAAATATCATTTAGAAAGATGGGTTTGAAGATGGCTAGAGTTTTGAAGTGGTTAAGAGAAGTTCTGCGCTTTATGTGTTTGAATTATATATTGCCTATGGTTGTATTTCTTGTTGTAAATTTGATTATTGGCAACTCTAAAATCGCTTTTGTTTTTTTCAGTATTACGCTTATTGCAGGAGTTGTGATGAATTTTAGAGAATTGGATAGGTCTATATATGATAAGAATAGTAAAGATGATTTTTAAAATCATACATTATTTGCTTGTAAATATTATTGTTGGATTGGTTATGGCGCTGGCTTCGTATGTGTTGATAGGGAATGTTAAATTCTCTATTCTGCTATTTCTGATGTTTTTTGTAGGTGGTTTATTTGTTGAATGAAAAGGAAGGTTTCTATGGAGTGAAAGTGAAAAAGCGTTCCCCTGCATGATAGCTGGGAAATAAAAAAAAGCTAAAAAATAGAAAACGAGGTATAAAAAATGGCTTTAAGTGGAAAAGATAAACAAGTGATTGACTTGTCATTGGAACTTGGTAAGAAATTGAAGGATCAAGAATTTAAGCAAGCGTGGACTTTGGCTGGTGAGTTAAGTGCCCTTCTTAAAAATACTGATGATTTGAGCCTTCCATATCAAGTGATCGAATGTATCAAGAAAGATGTATCAAGTTATTACTCAATGAATCAAGAGTATAACAAGGTAACGAATCGTGCATTTGCGATTGGCTCTAGCTTTGAGCGTTCAGCTTCAATTTAATTAAAACGGTAAAGGAAGTCAAGGTTGGCTTCCTTTATTTGTTTGGAAGGAGATAGAAAATGAGTATTAAAGTTATTTATGATAGCTATTCTGATGTTTGTGGTGATTATGCTTATGGGAAAAAATTCCTTGACGAACCTGATATTGTTATTGAAAAGCTGAATGAACATTTTGATGGTGTTGAATTTGGTCAGTTTGATGGTTGCAACCCTGATAATGTTTATATCAATTCATTTACAGAAGTTGATACACAAGAAGCCTTGATTGATTTTGCTGGTGTTTTGGATCATGGAGAATATGAGCAGTTAGTCAATGAAGAGCGTTTATCTGCTTATGTAGAAGAACATGAAGAAGAAATTATCAGTCGATTAGAAGATTCTTATACTTTTCTTTGTCATGTAGGCGATAGCTGGTACTTCTTGCAATAAGGGGTAGCTGGTATTGAATATGGCTTCAAGAGTTTTAATTAAGAATCCAAAAAATGGAAGGCAGGCTTGGTTTAGCTTGCCTTTATATTTTGGAAAGTTGTCTGTTATTGGTTTGAGTGGCTCTTATGATGATCAGATTGAAATTGTTGATTATGAGGGTACTTCATTCATTGGATATGGTGTATTTACTGTTGCTGACTTGGAACAGTTAAATAAGCAGGTAGAAGGTTGATTAAGGAAGGAGAAAATAAAAAAAATGGATTTAATGGCTTTAGTTATTTATAAAGGTGTTGCTAGACGAGTTTTGCTTCCGATTTCTAGTGAAGAACTTGCTGAACGCTTCGGCTATGAAGGTCAAGAAATTGAGGTTACGTTTGATTCGATTGAGGGATTGCCTGATTTGGATTGTGAACGCTTGAATTTGGATTTAGCGAATGAAATTGCTGAAAATTTAGAAGATGTAGATGAAGATTTGGTTCTATCATTTATTGAATCAAACAGTTCTGATCCGAAGTATTTGGCAAGTGCTGAATTTGATGATTGTTGGTTATATCCTGAAGTTGCAACTGACCGAGAATTGGGTGAATATATTGTTGAAGATATGGGTGTTGAATTGTCAAAAGAAACACTCCAAAACTATTTTGACTATGAAAAATTTGGTCGAGATGTTCGCTTAGAAGAAGGTGGTAGCTTTGTAGATAAAGGTTACTTTGTATCAAGATGATAGCGAATATAAGGGTTCTAAACGAAGGCAATTTTGATTATCTTTGTGAGTTAGATATTATGAAGTATAGTCAAGAGCAGATTGTTGCAAGATTGAAAGAATTAGGAATTGATAAAGGGAATTTCTTTGTATGTGGTATTAGTGATTGGGAAGTTGATAAGATCATGTCGCTGGACGAGGTTTACTTACTGAAAAAAGCAGTCCTTGATTTGTATGATGGTGATGATTATGTTGTGAGATTTCAGTTACAGCGATATGTTCCTATCAAGAAAATTGTTTCAACCTATTATCAATTTTGTTCTAAAGATGAAGTGGCAACTGTGATTCAACTTTCAAAGAATTTAGATATTGGTCTTTTGATAAATTATTTTTTTAAGTGTGGAAATTGGGTGACAGCGTTTCAAGGTTTTGTTGAGCAAGGCGAAGTGCTGAATACTCCAAAAGGATTTTATAGAAAGGTTTCTTTTGAATGAGAAATATGTTTTTAAAGAAGCCACGAAAAGACAAACAACTGACAGTTAAGAAGATTAGTCAAAAAAAATCGAATATGATTTTTATGATTAGCTTGGTTGGTTTTGTCCTGTTGTGCGCTTTAACCATGTTTGTTTCAATAGCAACTACTGCGAAGATGAAGGCAAGGCTTTCTGAAGCGCCTGTGGTAGAAGCTAAAAAAGAAACAGATCGTACTTTGGAACAGTTCCTAGATGGATATGTAAGTAGATATTTTACATACAATTCACAAAGTGGCTCTGCTGATGAAGATGTCGCAAAGTTGAATGATTACTATGGAAGTGTTCCTGATATGAAGAATCAAGGTCAGACAAAGCAAGAGATGAATATTGTTAGCGCTCGTATGTTGACTGCTAAAGATGGTGTTGCTGTTTATCGTGTGATCTATGATACGAAGAAAGATGATAAGAATCAACGTGTAGGGATTGAATTTTCGATTCCATACGGTGTCAAAGATGGCAAGTATTATGTAAGTGGCTTACCGTGGTTCTCTCCTGTTAGTGATTTTAAAGCTGACGGAGTGGATAAAGAAAATCGTGTATCGCTGGTAGCGAATGACGAGATGGAAGAAGGCAAGCGCAAAAAGTTAGTGTCCTTCTTGGAGTTATTCTTTAAGAATTACACTACAAGTCAAGCAAACTTGGATTTGATTTCAAATGGAATTAAGTCCATTGGTGGTGCAACATTCAAGAGTTTAGATTATACCTACTTTAAAGAGAAAGATGGGAAAATCTATGCTTATGCGCAAATTACTCTTGATGTAGCAGGTACAACTCATAGTGAAAACTTTAGCTTTGAGTTAAGACAAGATAAAGATAGTTATTTTGTGGAGAAAATGGATCATACGATCCCAGCAGATTTCAATAAAAAAGATGATGATAAAGGAGAATAAAAAATGGCGTTATTTCAATTTCTAGTATCAAAACTCGGTATTCCAGCAGTAGCATTTTTCGCTGGTACGAAGGTTCTTAAAGCATGGAAGGATCAAAAAGTTGGAACGATTGTAGGTACAATTCTAATTGCAGGATTCATTATCTATTTCATGGATAACCCTGAATCAGTATTGCGTGCAACGAATACTATTTGGTCTAAAGTGCTTGAAGTATTCAAGTAGGTCAATATTATGAAGCGTGAAGATAAAAAGCTGTATATCTATACTACTGCTTTTAGACAGCCTATATGGGTGCATAAGATCAATGAAGATTTTAGTTTACCATTTGCAATAAAAATGTCAACTATTATCTATACTCTAGTAAGTTTCGCTTTATCGTGGTTCTTGCTAGGGTATGTACCCTTCTTGGATTGGGGTTTTCGATTCATGGGTTCATTGTTCATTGGCTGGTGGTGTGGAAATTTACTAGCTGAAAATAAAATTGATGGTAAAACATTGTTTCGTTTCTTAGTTGATTATTTTAGATTTTGGCTAGAATATGACAGTAAGAGAAGTTCAATGTATCTCTGTAAAGGTAAAAAATATGAGAAAGTGAGAAGGATTTATCGTGGAATTAACGAATAATATTTGGGCGATAGATGATAGCTTGATTCTCTTGAAAGATGGAAGTGTGCTGGCTGTATTTGAAGTTGAGCCACAAGTTATTAACACTATTGAAGATGGTGAGAAAGAAGATTCAAAAGATTTAGTATTCAATTATTTGTCAAGTATTGCTGAATATGGTGATTTTGGAATCTATACTCTGAATTTTGACTTAGAATTGGCAAAAAAAATTGAGTTGCTTTCTCACGATATTGAGCAGGGTGTTGGTACAAGTCCATTAGCCAATTATGTGATTTCGAATATGGCAGAACGTTTAGAAGAAGAAGTTACATACTTGGTAGAATCAAAAGATTATCTAGTAGTGCCTTTAAAATCAGTCAATGTATCGTCTGATTTCAAAGTGACGGTGAAGCAGTCTATTGCTAACTTTAGAAAGACAGCGATGAAAATGGTTGGTTTTGAAGAATTACCGAAGGTCGATTGGTCGAAGGAATGGCAGGATCAAAAAGAATTGATTCAGACAAAATTACACGCTTTGAATATTCAAGAAGTAGTCAAAGAAGATTTGATGTTGTTGAATCGGATTCATTTCTTAAATGGTCAATACTATGATAAAGATAGTGAAATTATTGCCCTTCAAAATTCGATTGAGAATGTTGATGAAACAATTATTGAAATTGGATCAGGTAACGCTTTGAAGTTGGTAAACGGTGAAGAAGAAAGTTATGTAGCAACTATTCCTGTATATTCTTATCCAAAGAATGTTTCATACTTGCATTTAGCAGAAGAAATTAAGAATATTGGTTTCCCTGTAAATAGTGTCTTGAAAGTGAAATTTTCAACTAAAAGTGGATTTTATTCTTTGAATACCAGGGCAAGAAACAAGCGTAAGAATCTTGGGAATACTGTGACTGAAACAGCAGAAAATGATGATGTTCAAAAAATTGAAGTCTTAGAAAGTTATCAGTTATTAGAAGATTATCAAGAGAAGTCTGATAATAATGAGCCTATGGTTACATACCTTCATTTATTGCAAATTACTGGTGATAGCATTGAAGAATTGAATGTTAAGTTCGATATTTTAGCTTCAAGATTGAAAGATAAGGAAGTTGAAATTGTGAAGGCTGTTGCTGACCAGGTATATCTATTCTATAAATTCAGAATGACTGAATTGATTGATGGTGATAGAGAAGGATATTTGCAATATTCAAGCCTGCGTGCGCTTTGTGAGAATTTGTTCTTTACGAAGAAAAAAGTAGGTACAGATGTTGGATTTCCTATTGGTCGAATTGATAAAGAAAGTGCTTCTTGGTATGGTGATTTTAAACGTGCATTGGATAATAGCACGAATGTTGTATTTACTAACTTGTTACAAGCCAATAAAATTGGTGTGCATGGTAAAGAAACAAGCAATCCTCATACAGCTATTACTGGTGCGACTGGTAACGGTAAGTCATTCTTGACAAAATTACTTTTTACATATCATTCATTGTTAAAAGCTAAAGTGTTGTATGTCGATCCAAAAGCTGAAATGCGTAGCCAATATTTGTCAGTTTTAGCTGATTTGGAAGAAAAAGGTGAATCTGAAGAATTACAAGAATACATACGATCTATTCGCTTTATTACGTTGGATATGCGTAAGGAAGAAAATAGAGGGGTTCTTGATCCATTCTCATTCCTTCAAGATGAAGGTGAGTTGACGGAGTTGGCAACTGTACTTGTTGCTTCTGTATTGGATAAGGATACCTATATTAAGATTAAACCTCACCTGTTAGATTCACTTGATAAAGTGATTGAGCGTAGAAAAGCTGGTGAAAAGGTTGGTATGTTACAAGTTTTTGATGGATTGGAAAAATCATCAAAAGAAGAAGTTTCAACTGCTGGATATTTACTAAAGAGAATTTCTAAAAATTCATTGTTATCATTATGTTTTTCTGATGGCAGTCAAGAAGTTCTAAAGACTGATGATAAAACAATTATTGTTGAGATTGCTGGTCTTGATATGCCTGAAGGGACTGATAAAGATGAAATGACTGAAACACAATTAAGAAGTTTGACTGTTATGTATGCTTTGACCTATTTCTGTGCGATTTTTGGTGAACGTGAAAAAGATAAGGAAACAATGTTATACCTTGATGAAGCATGGCAGATTATGTCAACTCCTGCTGGAAGGCAAGTAGTTAACCGTGTTAAACGTACTGGACGATCATTTAACAATTTCTTGGTGCTTATTACTCAATCGGTCAAAGATTTGAAAACAAGTGCTGATACAACTGGTTTTGGTACTTTATTTGCTTTTCCTGAAAATACAGAAACAGAAGCAATATTGGAACATTTGCGAGTTGAAAATGATGAATTATCAAGAGCATGGCTTGAAAATCAGACAATGGGACAATGTATCTACTATGATACATTTGGTCGCAAAGAACGTATTACAGTAGATGGTACGATCTTCCCTGAATTATTACCATTGTTTGAAACAGTTAAATCTAATTTAGTGTCAGTACAATAGAAGGGGGAAAAATGAGAAGAAATATTTTACTAGGGTTTGTTTTATCTATCTTTTTCTTTCCTTTGGTTGTTGCTGGTGCGATTGAACCATCATTACCGAATAGTGGAGTAAACGCTTTTAATTCTAATTCAATTTCAACTCCATCTTCTAGTTCTTCAGTTAAGCTGGATAGTGGACTTGGGACAGATTACTTACCAAAGAATAATTTCAATATTATTGAATTTGATAAGAATACGAATAAGCCTGTTATTAAGGATCGTGATACTGAAATAGCAAAGAAAACGATTGAACGAGCAAAGAAGGACTTAGAAGGTAAAGAAGCTATTAAAAAGAAAGAAGCAGATTCAAAAAAATTGACTTATGATAACTATAAGTCGAAGATGTCTGATCTAACTAGTAAGGTTTACTTTGATAAGAAATTCTTTGGTTTTGATTCAAACATGAATTATTTCTTTAATTCCATTGTGCAAGCTATTTTTTGGTTGTCAAAATTTATCTTCACGATTATAGCTGGAATCTATAATGCAGTTGAGGGAATGAGTGATGTATCAAGTTTGCTGAATAATGTGATAGGTAACTCTAGTAAAGTATTTTCTTCTCTATTCAGTAAAGAGATAGTTTACATTATCGGTGCAAGTATGGCTGTGTATCTGTTGTATTTGTTCGCAACTGGTAACGGTAGCGTGGTTAAAGCATTTATTAAGATGTTGTTGATTTATACGCTTATTGGTCTTTACTTTATCAAAATAAATGTAAATGAACAGAATAAGTATTTATTAACTCATTTGTATGATGGATTTAGAACGACAACAATTTCTCTTAATGGTCAAATTACAAAGACTTTGACAAGTGAAAGTTCTAATGCTATTGATGTTTATTTTAATGAAACAATCGTAAAAGCATATAAGTATATGAATTCGCCTGTAAAAGAAGATGGAGAATTTCAGTTATCAGAAGCAGAATTTGAAGATTTAGCTGGCTATAAACAAGGTGATGGAGATTATCTTGTTGGTGGTAAGAAAATCAAGGATATTGCTAAAGATAAAGATCCTGAAAACAAAATGTTGAAAAGTGAATGGGGGGCAAAGTTTAGCTATGCCTTATCCTCTCTTGTTGATGTAACCGTAGTAGGAATTGTTTATCTAGTCTTAGGTCTTGCAAGATTCTTCTTCTTGATGGTTTATATTTTCTTGATTCTCTTGTTACCATTTATTTTATTGGTTAGTCTATTTCCTTCAATGGAAAGTTTGATTCATTCATTCAATAAAAAGGCTATATCAATGTTGATTCTATCGTCTGTGACTTTGTTAGCGACAACTCTGTTTGTGTTTTTCTATAATTCATTAACAGATTTTATTAGCTTTGCAGTAGGACAGAATGTGTTGATCGTGATATTTCTAAAAGCGATTCTTTTGTTCTTATTGTTTAAGAATAAGAATATGATTCTATCAATGTTTTCAAGAATCGGTCACTTACCTGTAAATAGAATGAATGGCTTGAATCTTAATCGAGGTACTAAAGCAATACGAGAAAGAGTTCTTGGTGCTGGTAAGAGTGGAATTTCTGCTGCTGGTCAGTTTGCTAAAGGTGGATTGAAGATGGGTAAAGACAACTTACAATCTCGCCTTAAAGGTTTACGATCTAATGATTCTAGTCCTAAAAATGAAACACTTGGAAAATTTGGCAATAGATACGCTTCCATGAAGCATGGAGTAAGGGGTACTGTAAATTCCTTTAAAGAAAAGGGGAATAGAGGTATGGCTTTCTTGTATGAAGCTAGAGCAAATTCCTTTAAAGATGGTTCTTATAAGAAAACTTTGTTAGAAGATAAAGTTAAGAGTAGGAAAGATAAAGCTAAAGTTCAAAATGCTATAAAAAATAGTTCTCGTGCTGAAGTGAAGCGATTGAAAGAACAAAGACTTGCAAGGAAAAAAGCAGAATTTCAAGCGAAAAAAGGACAAAGAATGAATCAAGTGGATTCAGGTAAGAATCCTAAAATTGATACTCCTAAAACAAAACGAATGAAGGGGGTAAATTCTAGTCCAAAAAAGCAAGGAAGAAAAAATAAAAAGAATCGTCCGAATGTTACGATAGATAGAAAGAGAAATAAGATTTAATGAAGAATCAAAATAAGAATCAGGTAAAAAAATATGTAGTTGCCTTTCTTTTGTCGAATCTTACAACTATTCTACCTATTATCTTGATTTTGATACTTTTCATGGGTGCTGTGGTTGCTGGAAGTTCAGGTTCATCTGATTCTACGACTGGCAAAAGAACACGTTTAACAGCGCAAGAAGTAGCACAAAAAGCGAATATCTCTGTTGAAAGAGCAGAAGATGTGATTAAGATTCTAAACTGGCAACTCTCTAAAGAGAAATTCACTTTAGAGGGTGCTAGTGGATCGCTTGCCAATGCTGAAAGAGAAAGTGACTTTGATCCTAAACTAACGAATCCATCAGGGGGAGTTGCTGGTTACTTCCAGTGGTCAGGCTGGGACGGTAACACAATCAATGGTGATAGATGGGCGAAGGCTAGTTCTCGTACCTTAGATAGTACGGTAGAATTAGAGTTAATGAGTTATGAGTTGAATCATGGCTATAAAAAAGTAAAAGACTATATGCAAAAGGCAACTGATCCTTTTGAAAGTGCTAAGTATTGGTCAGAACATTATGAAGGTGTGTTGCTTTCAGACGGTCAGACAAAATTAGAGAAGCTGGAAAAGGATAGTAAGAAGTGGTATGAAGTCTTTAAAGGTACGATTGAATCTGATGGCTTGTCAGGTGGGAATGCAATAGCTGGTAGCTTAGATGTTCCTGCTGGTCAAGTGGCTATGGATATACCTAGTGGCTATTCAATAGATAAGGAAATTACGAAAGATGGGTATATTACTCAATCTTATCCTTACGGAGAATGTACCTGGTATGTATTCAATCGTGCTAAAGAATTTGGAATAAATTTTGATCCATACATGGGCAATGGTCAGGACTGGGCGCATAAGTCAGGCTATGAAGTTTCTAATACTCCTACGAAACATTCTGCTGTTAGCTTTCAAGGAAGGCAGGCAGGTGGTCACCCTACTTATGGTCATGTGGCTTTTGTCGAAGATGTGAAAGATGATGGCTCAATATTGATTTCTGAATGTAACTTTGTTCAATCAGGTCAGGGAACAGGAATTACAAATTATCGTGTATTTACTGCTGATCAGGCGAAAGAATTTTTATATGTAACTGGAAAATAAGAAAAGAGGAAAGAATATGAATAAAAAAATTGTAACATTAGCGTGTGTAACGCTGTTGAGTGGCTTTGTAGCTGGTGTAAATGCTGATGAATTGTCTTTGGGTGGAAGTGTAACTTCTAAAGAAGATAATGCTGGACTAGTTGTAGCAGAACAACCAAAAGAAGAAAAGCCTGCTGTTACTCCTGCTGTTCAAACTGAAGGTGAGAATCTTGATCTAGGTGGTAAAACAGAAAAAGAGCCTTCACAAGATAATACAGGTGTTGTAGTAGAGCCTACAAATCCATCAGAAAAACCGAAGGAAGAACAACCGAAAGAAGAAAAGCCTTCTGAAAATCTTGGTAAGGAATCTGAAAAAGAGCCTTCACAAGATAATACAGGTGTTGTAGTAGAGCCTACAAATCCATCTGAAAAACCGAAGGAAGATCAACCAAAAGAGGAACAGCCAAAAGCTGATACTCAAAAGGAAGATGATTCAAAGGTTCAGGAAGATAAGAAAAAGGCAGAAGATAATGTAGGTGTGAAAGAATCTGATGATCCTAAACCATTAAATGTGACTAAAGAGGATATTCAGGAACAGCCTATTGAAACAAATACTGGTCACAAAGTGGTGTCAACGAATCAAGGAAAAGTTGTAGTTGAAACAAGCGAAGGTGATTATGCAGAAAAAGAGCCTTATGAAATTGGTGCTGTGAAACAGTCTGACGGTACAATCGCTTTGAAGGATAAAGATGGAGAATTGAAAGTTCTTCCGAATACAGGTTCAGCTAGTACAATCTTTGCTTCAATTTGGGGGTTTGTAGGACTGGTTGCAACCGTGATTGGTAAGCGTAAGTTTGATTAGAAGGTATAGTATGAAAGATTTGTTTAGAGTTTTTAAGGAATCCGACAAATTAGGATATCAACTATCTGCGATTTGTGGATTGAACTGGTTGATTCGTTGGTTGTTTAGATTACAATTTCTAGTTTTTGAAATGATAGTGTGTGCTTTCTGTATAAAAGAGATTTCGGCAATAACTAATATTGATCAAAAGATTTTTGAAACTATAATGATTACGATTATTTTGGCAAGTTCTTTTTCAAAGGTGCGTTTTGGTGTAGTGGAACTTATTTGTTCATTTTTGGAAAGTTTTATAATGATGGTGACTATTTTAACCGTATTAAATAATTCACTACAAATAAACGAATTTCCATTTTGGTTTATAATATTTCTCGTTAGTTTTGGTATTTATCAATTTATGAAGTATTTTCAGATGGAATTATTTCAACGATATTTATTTAAAAAGATTTTGAATAAGGAATATCTTGGTATCAAGAAAATAACGGATCCTTTACCTTCAGCAATCAATATCTATGTAGATTCAGAGGAAAATGATGTTAATGATCGAATGTCTTTGGTTAATCAAAGGTCAATAAAAGAAGCGTATCAAGATATTGTAGAATTAAGTTTTATGAATATTGAAAGATTTACTGGTCAAGTCTATTTTAGAGAAGAATGGAATGGTTTTGAAGCACCATTGAAAAAAGAATTTTCAGATATTGATGAAAAGTATCATTTGGTGTTTAAGGTCTATCCATTTGGAAAAAGAATGGATTTATCTTTCAAATTGATTCAACTAGATTTAAGTCGAAGAAAGGCTTTTACAGTGGAAGGTGTGAAAGAGCGTTTAGTAAATGAATAAGGTAGAGGAAACTTTGCCTTATTTTTTTTTGTTGTTTTTTATATAAAACTGAACAGAAAGAAACCAGGATAGACCTTAAAATTCGGATTTAAGGTCAAAAAGTTCAACCAGGTATCAAGATTTAGTTCGGAAATTATAGTGTTTAGGGGTATAAAATGAAAGAGCAGAAACAAGTATTTAATATTGAAGTTCCGATTCCTGCTGATATGGTTCTGATTAGTCGATCTGAATATTTAGATTTGATTCAAAAAGAAGAAGTCGGTCAATGGTGGACGATTGAAAAGGTTGAGGAATTATTATCAATTAGTAAGAGTAAACTTGTGAATAATATTTTGTTGAATCCTGAAATAAAAAAAGAAGTGGATATTGAGCAGAATGAAGATGGTTTTGTATTATATCCAAAAAGTAAGGGTTCACCGTATCGGTTTTTAGCTAGAAAGACAAGAGAATATTTTGATAAAAACTATCAAAGAATATTATTGATGTTATAATAGAATGGTGATGGTTGCCATTTTAGGAAGGAGATATTGTGGCAAGTTATCGACAACGTGGTAAAAGTAAACTATGGGATTATCGAATATTTGATAAAACAGGAAAAGTTGTTGCGACAAATTCAGGCTTTAAGACGAAGCGTGAAGCTATGAATGAAGCGCAAGAGAAAGAACGTAAGCTGTTTCAATCGAATTATACAGCTAGATTTGATAGTAAGGCTACTTTGTATGGATTGTGGCAAGATTGGTATGATCTTGTGATATTGCCTTCAGAAAAGGCTAATGGAACGAAGGAAGGGTATTATTCAAGAGGTAAGGTGATAGAAAAACTATTCTCTGATATACCAGCTATGAGCCTAAACCATCAGGAATATCAGTCACGTTTGAATGATTTTGGAGAAAATGTAACGAAGGATCATTTAAGAAGAATCAATGCTGATATAAGGTCAACGATTAAATTTAGTCAAAGAAGTGGCTTGCAGATAATAGATATTACAGAAGATGTTAAAATCTATGGATTGGAAGCTGGGAATATAGATGATAAGTATATTCATAGTATTTCAGAATATAAGGATTTGTTATCCCACTTACAATCGAAGTTTAATTATAGGGAATCTGTGATACCATATCTGCTATATTTTCTATTTAAGACTGGATTCAGGGTTGGTGAAGGTATGGCAGTTTGCTGGTCTGATATTGATTTTGAAAATAAAACAGTTAGAACATATCGGAGATATATAGGAGATAAGCAAGAGTTTGCACCTCCTAAAACGAAAACCTCAATCAGAGAAATTCCTATTGATGATGATTTAATACAAGTATTAAAATCATTGAAAGTGGAACAGGATAAGATTCTTTTTGATCGTGAAGAATTAAAAAAGCATGATTTAGTATTCTTTGATAGGAGATATAAAGTTCCTACAAATTCAGGTTTAAATAAAAGTCTAAGGGTTTGTTTAAATGAATTAGGAATAGGAAGTCAAGATATGACAGCGACAGCAGGCAGACACACTTATGGATCGTATTTATTAGCGAATGGAATTGATATATGGGTAGTAGCAAGGTTGCTTGGTCATAAGGATATACAGCAGATTATCAGGACTTATGGTCATGTGCTTCAAGAAGTTATTGATAAAGAATATGAAGTGGTCAGGGAAATAATGCTAGATAAAGAATAGAATTATTTTGACCAAAAATTGACCAAAAGTATTCAAAAGCCTATTAGAATAGGGTTTCTAAGCCTTAGTTCGATGCTTGCAGGGAGCGAAACTAGTCATAAAAACACTGGATAACCAGTGTTTTTTCTTTGACCAAATTTTGAACGATTCATAAGATATCCATGGTGTGGTATAATGGACATAGAAATTCTAGGAGAAAGAGATGCAAAAACATAAATGCTTTTTTGGGGTTGTTAGTGTAATGCTAATAATCTTAACACTTTTTGCACTGAATGGATGTGGTTTAGGTGGTGAAACCATTCCAAAAAACAGGACAAAAGAACAGTACGAATTTGAAAAAACGTTTGAACCCATGTTTAAATTTTTGGAGCAAGAAAAGAAAGAATTTACTGGGATAGAAGCATATCAAAGTAGTGTTTATATAAAAATTGAAGATGACGTAAAGAATTATGAAGTTGACCTAGATACTACTAAAGCTGACATTAAAGGTAAGTACAAAATAATAGCTGGGGAAAACAAAGAAACAGTTCCTGTTACATACTCTAGTGGGACGTTGCATTACGAATCAGATACAGACCCATTATTTGATGAAGAGATTCTTAACTTAGCAGTTTCAAGAGATTATTTCGCTTCCTTGGATGTGGAAAAGACTTTTAAGAGTGGAGAAACAGAGCTTCGTGAAATCATCTACCAACCAGAAAATCACTCTAAACTTTATAAATACCTAAAAAATAAGTATGATCTACCAGAAGATACCAACTGTAGAGTAAGAATTAAACACTCCAGTGGTGGTATTTATCGAACTTCTATACAAATGAAATCAATGACTAAGTCAATTCAAATAGATTTAAGAGTATTTGAAAACTAGGAGGAGACTCGATGAATAGAATCGAAAAGAGTAATCGGCGGGTTGAAAGGTAAAGCAATATAAATCTAGTTAGAGATACAAAATATGAAAAATCATAAATACTTATTTTGGGTTGTTAGTGTAATGCTAATGTTTTTGACACTTTTTGCACTAAACGGATGTAGTTTGGGTGGTGAATCCATTCCTCAAAACAGAACAAAGAAACAGTACGAATTTGAAAAAACGTTTGAGCCCATGTTTAAATTTTTGGAGCAAGATAAGAAGGATTTTACAGGATTTAAGGCATACACTAGCAGGGTTTATATAAAAAATCGAGCTGAAGTCAAAAAGTACGAAGTGGACTTAGGTATTAATCAAGCTGACATTAAAGGCGATTACACAATAACACGTGGTGACACTAAAGAGACAGTTCCTATTACATACTCTAATGGTAAGTTAAATTATGAGTCAAAGATAGATCCTTTATTTGATGAAGAAATTCTAAATTTAATGGTTTCAAGAGAATATTTCACTTCCTTAGATGTGAATAAGACTTTTAAGAGCGCAGAAACTGAATTGAGTGATATTATTTACCAACCAGAAAATCAATCAGAGTTATATAAAAAAATAGTGGAAAAGTATAATCTTCCATCTGACACAAAACTTTCAGTTAGTCTTGGATATGCGTATTATGACAGATACGATATACTACTAAGTTTAGAATCTGAAGAAAAATTGGTTCAAATCAGTGCTGCAATTTATTTAGTGAAAGGAAAGTAATTTTTTGAATCCGATCAAAAAGATTGTAAGCTAAAAATAGCACTAATTTCAATATTGGAGAAATTTTTTTCATGAAAAATCATAAATACTTATTTTGGGTTATCAGTGTAATGCTGATGTTTTTGACACTTTTTGCACTGAATGGATGTAGTTTGGGTGGTGAAACAATCCCCAAAAATAGAACAAAAAAACAGTACGAATTTGAAAAAACGTTTGATCCTATATTTAAATTTTTAGAACAAGACAAGAAGGACTTTACGGGATTAAAGGCTTATATTTGTGATGTTTATATAAAAGCTGGAACTCAAGTACAGGATTATGAGATTGATTTAGATATTACTGAATCAGCCATTAAGGGTGACTATACAATAAAAACCGGAGATAAAAAAGAATCTGTTCCTGTTAGATACTCAAATGGGAGATTAGAGTACGAATCAGAATTGGATCCTTTGTTTGATGAAGAAATTTTTAATTTAGTAGTACAAAGAGATTATTTTGCTTCTTTGGATATAAAAGAAACATTTAAGAGCGCTGAAACTGAATTGAGTGATATTATCTACGAGTCAGAAAATCAATCTGACCTCTATAA